>Ga0334722_10000032_pt1 | contig 208168 bp, 204 predicted proteins | sample C3_bottom_MG_FD_207210 | JGI IMG/M metagenome (GOLD analysis project Ga0334722, IMG submission 207210) | Sediment microbial communities from Yellowstone Lake, YNP, Wyoming, USA - C3_bottom | ecosystem: Environmental > Aquatic > Freshwater > Lake > Sediment | place: USA: Wyoming | collected... | reverse complement strand
CATTCGTGTTACGTTTCATTTGGCGGTTTCTCCTATTCGAGGTTTCTTGGTCGGCAAAACCCGATTCTCTCGGATTTACCGGGGAAACCGCCACCCCTTAACCTTCAACTACGAACGGGACACCGCCGGAAATAGTAAATTTCATCAATGAAACGGACACAGCCAACGCCGCATTGGTAAAAATGGAACGGCAGGCTTTTGTGTTTTCTCGCGAAGGCAGACCGCAGGAGGCGATGGCTCTGCTGGCGAGCAATGAATATTCGAGGCTGAAAGACGTTTACGCAGGCGGGCTGAGGAAGACCGTAGAGGCGGTAGATGCCTTGATCGAGAGCGAAAACCAGACGGCGCACTATATTTTGCTCTCGTCTGTTGCAGCCAGCGTCTTGAGTATTCTGATCTTTATGTTGACATGGTTGCTTGCAGTAAAGTCTGCGAAATCTTGGATTGACGAACAGCAGCAAGTTGAAGAGACGCTGCGCGAGAGCGAGGCGAAGCTTGCCGAGGAAAAGCGCAGGACGTCGGAACTGATAGAGGTACTGCCCAACCCGGTCTATTTCAAAGGCACCGACGGCCGTTATCTCGGCGTAAACAAGGCGTGGGAAACCTACTTCGGCAGGTCGCGCAAGGATTTTTTGGGCAAGACCGTGCACGAGCTTTACCCCGGCAACCCCGAAGTCGCCGCGCGGCTGCACTCGGACGACCTGGCGGTGTGGCAACATCCCGGCAGCCATGCCTACGAAACCGTCGTCACGGTTGCAAACGGAGGCCAGCGCAACGCGATTTACTACAAGGCAACATTTGCCGCAGCCGACGGCAGCGTTGCAGGATTGATAGGCACCATCGTCGATATCACCGAGCGCAAGCAGATGGAAGATCAAGTGCGGCAACTGGCGTTCTATGACGCACTCACCAAACTACCGAATCGTCGCTTGCTCGTTGATCGCCTGAGCCAGGCAATGGCCGCCAGCAAGCGCAGTGGCTGTCATGGCGCGATGATGTTTCTTGATCTGGACAAATTTAAATCGCTCAATGATGCGCATGGACATGAGGTTGGCGATTTGCTGTTGGTGGAGGCGTCGAATCGGCTGAAGCGCTGCGTACGCGAGGTGGACACGGTGGCGCGCTTCGGCGGCGATGAATTCGTGGTGATGATCAGTGAGCTCGATGCAGGCGATTCCGAGTCCGCCGAGCAGGCAGGCGTCATCGCCCAAAAGATCCGCGCGGCGCTGGCCAAGCCTTATCTGCTTCATGTGCGGCATGACGGAGCCGCGGAAACGACGATCGAGCATCAGTGCACGGCGAGCATCGGCGTCGCCTTGTTCGGCAAGCATGAAACCCGCCAGGAAGACATCCTCAAGTGGGCGGATGCGGCGATGTATCAGGCGAAGGCGGCGGGCAGCAATCTAATTCGATTCCATGATCCGAAAGCCCGGGTGGCCGCTGACCAAGAGGAACCGGCCGCCCCGTCATCGTGAACGCGGATGACCGCAGCGGGTCGAGCTACGACCTGCGAGCTTCTGCTTTCGGGAAGTCCACCTGAGGCCAGCGGCAGGGATCTCCGATTAAGGCTTAACCCTGGAGCCTACATACTCCGCCGGTACTGTCCCCCACCTCGAACAGCGCATTGGTGATCTGGCCGCGCCTGAGTCCGTTCGTCCGTTGACACCGGCCGTTCAAGGGGTGATCCCGCTTGCCCTTTTCGCACGCGTTTGAGCTCAGGTGCGATTGTTCTTCACCAGTTTTTGCACACGCCAGTTCAGCGTATCGGCCACATAGATGTCTTCCCTGCGGTCGAGCGCAAGGAAGTGCGCTTCGCCGTAGCGGTTCGGCCCCTTGCCCTGCCCGCCGGTCGCGCCGAGCACCTTGCCGTTGAGATCGAGCTTCATGATGAGGCCGGCGTGGCCGTGCGCCATCATGATATGCCTGCGGTCATGGCAGAGCGCAAGGCCGCACGGCGTGCCGGGGTGCCGCGTCTCGCGCAGGAAGTTGCCCTGCGCATCGAACACCTGGATGCGCTCGTTCGAACGGTCGGCGACGTGCAACAGCCCGTCCGGATCGACCACGATCGCGTGCGGCACGTTGAATTGTCCCGGGCCCGTTCCCTCGCCGCCCCAGGTCCTGAGGAAAGTCCCGTCGGCGTCGAACATCAGCACGCGCGACTCACCCTTGCCGTGCCCCTGCGTGACGTAGATTTCGCCGTGGGCGCCGAACGCGACATCGTTGGGCTCGTTGAAGCACCGCAGATGCCCGGCCCGGTGCCACTCGTCCGTCAGTCCCGATACGCCGAGAACCATCAGGATGCGGCCGTGCGCGTTCATTTTCACCACGATGTGCGCGCCGGTGTCGGTGGCCCAGAGGTTGCCCTGCGCATCGACGCGCAGGCCATGAGGATTGCTGAAGACACCGCGCGCGAGCGAGCGAAGATAGTTGCCGTTTTCATCGAACTCCATCAGCGCGTGCTCGCTGCGGTTGAAAACGAGTATGTTGCCTGCCGCGGTGACGGCCACCCCGGAACACTGCCCGAAGTTCAGGCCTTCGGGCAGCTTGAAGATGTCCGGCACCGGCGCGTAATCCAGGTCGGGAACGTTGGCGGGCCGGCACGATGCGATTTCGGCGGGGGTGGCCATGCAGAGTCTCCTCGGGCGGGGGTTGTGGGGCCGATGCGGTCTCGGCCGTCAATACTTTCAACGCCGATCGGCGGCTTCACTGTCGTCGTCGGTCTGCAGCGAGTATAAGCAAAATGTCCGCATAGCAGACGCGGTTCGACTCGGGCGCCGCATCCGGGTTCCGGTCACGCGCGCCGCTACGCCGAATTCGCGTCTGCGGCCGAGCCGCGCGGACGGTCAGTCACCGCTAGCCAAAGTTGCACTTCAATATTGGACCGGCCAATCGAATTGGCCTAGACTGGATTCCACAAAATAAAGACGGTGGCACGCATAAGGGCAAACGCACAATTGCCAAAAACGCCGAGCCGCCCGGTGGGCAAGTGCAGGTAATCAAGGCGGCTGGATTAAAGCCGCGATAGGTGCATCCATTTCGCGACGCACCAGGCGCCATCCATCACATGAGGCGATCGATATGACAGAGAGATTTGCAGGCAAGGTTGCCATTGTTACCGGTGGCGGCGACGGCATCGGCGCTGCGACCGCGGTGCGCTTCGCGAAAGAAGGCGCCGCCGTGATTGTGGCCGACAAGGACGAAGCCAATGCGCACGCCGTATGTGCGCGCATCACCGCAGCCGGCGGCAAAGCGGCGGCATGCCGGACCGACGTCCGCAGCCTGCAGGACATCGAGGCGATGATCGCATTCACGGCCGCCAGCTTCGGGCCCGCAAGTTTCCTGATCAACAATGCAGGCGTCGGCGCCCAGAAGCCTTTTCTCGACACCCCGCTCGAAATGCTGGACACCATGTTCGAAGTGAACCTCAAGGGCACGTTCATGTGCGCGCAAGCGGCGGCGCGCGAGATGGTCAAGCTCGGAGGCGGGGCGATCGTGAATGTCTCGTCTCACTCGGGGTTGCTCGGCAGCAACGGGCGCGCGGCGTATGCCGCCTCCAAGGGCGGCGTCATCGCCATGACGCGCGTCATGGCCATAGACCTGGCGCAGTTCGGCATCCGTGTCAACGCGATCGCCCCGGGTCCCATCGACACGCCGCGCATCCGCGTCCAGCACAATGAAGAGCGCCACCAGGCGTGGCTGCGCGCCGTGCCGCTGGCGCGCATCGGCGAGCCGGAAGAGGTGGCGTCGGTCGCCGCATTCCTCGCTTCGGAGGATGCGAGCTACGTTACCGGCCAAACGCTCGCGGTGGACGGCGGCTTCTCCGCCGCCGGGCTGCGGGTGAAGAACCTGGAATTTCGAGCGTAGCCGGGATTATTGGATCTTAACGCCGGCGTCCCTGATCAGCTTCCCGTACCTTTCGGAGTCCGACTTCAGGCGTACGGCAAACTGCTCGGGCGACATCGGCATCGGGTCGAGCGTTTGCGCCTCGAGCTTTGCGGCCACGGCGGGATCGGCAAGCGCCTTGCGGAACTCCTCATTGAGCTTGTCTACGATCGCAGGCGGCGTATGCGCCGGGACGAACGCGCCCACCCACGCCACGAATTCGTATCCCGGTACGCCTGCCTCGATCATCGTCGGCACGTCCGGGAACTCCTTGAGGCGCTCCTTCGAAGTCACGGCGAGGGGCCGCACGCGGCCCGATCTGATTTGCGTCATCACGGCGCCGAGGTCCGCCAGCATGGCCTGGGTTTCACCGCTGACGATCGACATCACCGCCGGGCCGCCGCCCTTGTAGGTTATGTTGGTCAAATTGATCCCGGTCATGCTCATCAGCATTTGCATACCCAGATGCGGATAGCTGCCGTTGCCCGAAGAAGCGTAATTGAGGGAGCCAGGACTCGAGCGGGCGAGCGCCAGCAGTTCCTTCACGTTCTTCGCGGGCACCGATGGATGCACAACCAGCATGCCGTACTGCTTTCCCAGTGCCGTCACCCCGATGAAGTCGCCCAAGGTGTCGTAGGGCAGCCGGCTGTAGAGATGCTGGTTGGCGAGATGGGTCCCCGTATGAATCATGATGGTGTAACCGTCCGGCGCGCTCTTGGCGACGGCGTCCGCGCCGATCGTGCCGGAGGCACCGCCGCGGTTGTCGATGACGAATTGCTGCCCGGTATTCTCCGAGACTTTCTGCAACACAACGCGCGCCACAAAATCGGTGGAGCCCCCCGGCGGCCACGGGACGATCGCCCGCACCGGTTTCGTCGGGTAGTTCTGCGCCAGTGCCGCTGGCGCGGCACAGATCGCGCAAGCCAGCACCGCCTGCACCAGTCTGAGCATGAGTTGCATGGTCATCCTCCCTATGGTCATCAGGACAGCGAGGCTAGTCTCTGGATCCACAGGGTGTCAATGACTTTGCGAATACAAGACCGGCCAGGTTCTGCGAACGAAGGGCGCATCGTCAACGAGTCCCTGGAGGACGCCTATCCGCAGCCGCGCCTCACACCCGAGAGCGCCTTTGCCCGCGCCCGCCCACGATCCGCGCAGCGCCCTCGCGGTCAGGCGGTCAGCACGCTGTTGCCGAAATACGCATGGGCGCGCATGCGCTTGAGCGCGCGCCAGGGGCCCGGGTTTCCCCAGGCCCTTGGCCGCAGGTGATTACCGGTGGCGTCCCGACCTAATCAATCAAGTTCGAGACGCCACCGTAGTAGAGCCCTTGCGGCTCCTATCGCATCAAATGGACGGCGTTGCGAGGTAAGCCGCGATATCCGCCAGATTCTGGCTCGTCAGCCCGGAGTACTTGCCCATGCCACCGAAATTGCTGTTGATCGCGCCTTGGATGACGCTCGGGCTGTTCGCGCCGGTCAGCACATTCATGGTCGCGGGCACGGTGCCGTGGCAGCTGCCGCAACCATTGCTCGCGTAGAGCGCCTTGCCGTTGGTCGCAGAGGCCGTGCCCGCTGCGCCGGTCACGGCAAAGGTGCGCGTAACCGTCGCGGCCGCGGCGAAACTGCTGTTGCCGGCTTGATTGGCCGTGACCGTGCAATCGCCTGCCGCAACCGGCGTCAGCGCATTCCCGCTCAGCGTGCAGACTGCGGCGGTCGTCGACGCCAAAGTCACCGTCAGGCCGGAACTGGAAGTGGCCGTCAGCGTGACACCGGTTCCGACGGTCTGCGCACCCGGGCTGGCAAAAGTGATGGTTTGCGCGGGCAGGACGGCGCCCGAAGCGGACGCAACCGTTAACTTCACGACGACGCTGGGCGCTGCGTTGTAAGTCGCGTCGCCCTTTTGATCCGCGCTCAAGCTGCAGGCGCCTGCCGCGACCAGCGTCAGCGTCGTGCCGCTCACCGTGCACACTGCCGGGGTCGTCGAACTGATGGTCACAGGCAGGGCGGAACTCGCGCTCGCCGACAATGCCGGCGGGGTCGTGCCCAGGGTCTGATCGCCGGGCGAGGTAAAGGTGATGGTTTGCGCCACCAATGCCGTCCCGCTACCGGCGCCGGCGCCGTTCGCCAAATAGGTGGCGATGTTGTCCGCCATGGCGGTGGTGACCGTATTCGCCAGAGCGCCCATGCCGCCTTCGTTCTCCTTGATCGCGTTCAGGATTTTGCCGGCGTTGACTGCGTCGGGCAGGCGCGCGCCGTGACAGCTCTGGCAGTTCGTTTCATAGGCGGTCTTGCCCGCGGCGGCGTCGCCGGGCCGGCCGGTGCTCGTCGTCAGGCCGCGGCTCTCGTGACCGGACTTCATGTCGTCTTCCATTTTCTGCAGCGTGGTCTTCTGCTCCTTCAGCTTCTCCTGAATCCGATCGAGCATGGCGTCCTGATCGTCGCCCGCGTTCGAGCCGTTGGCCGCCTGCAATTTGCTGCCTATCGGATCGTCGGGCAGATGGGTCACATCCACGCCTTTTGCCTGCAGCGCCGTCTTGACCGTCTGCATGACCGTGCTGACGCGCTGCGCGGTATAGGACTTGACTTCGTTGGCGTCGAATTTGTCGTAAGCATCAGCGGCAGCGCCGGTCGAGCTCAGGTTGGCCACCATCATGTCGGTTACCGGCGTGATGTTGACGGTGCCCGTCGCCTGCACCAGCGAATGCAGCTTCTGCGCGGTTCCCGTGGCAGGATCGACATAGTCCACGCGCGCCACGCAGGGCAGGGTGGACTTGCTGACGTCGACGCTATAGCTGCCGTCGGCGAGCGTCGTGACCGCGGACGGGTCAAGCGCCGCGCATTTGAGGCTCACGGTCCCGTTGGCGATAGCGAGACCGGTCGCTGCGACGCCGCTCACCGTGGATACCGCAGCGGGAGTGGTGCCGCTACCGCTTCCGCCTCCGCCGCACGCGGACAAAGCTGCGGCCAGCACGGTAACGGCCAGTGCCCCATTCAGTTTCTTCAGATTGTTTTGCATCGTCGTACTCCTTGTATGTGTGCACATCGCGCGAACCGCCGGTCCACGCCGTTTGAGCCAGGCCGCGACCCGGCTTTCGCTTTCCCGCCCCTGACCGGGGTGGGTGGGCGCCGCAGGTTTTAGCCTATTGCCTGGCCGCATTATACATGGGAAATAATCCCATGTTACAATCCCCGGGTGTGATAAACTGCACAATGCCCGTGAAATAAGCCTGCCCCATCGAGTCCCGACGAACCGCCAGCCCCTATGGGTAGACCACCCCGCAATCTGCCGACCAATCCGCCGGGCGCGCCCTCCGCGCCGCCGGCCGACGAGGTATTGCGTGCGCTCGACAGCGTGCTCGCGCCGCTGCTGCGCCTGCTCCTGGCGAGCGGGCTCGACTACACGCGCGTGGCTGCGGAGCTAAAACCCCTGTTCATTGAACAGGCGCGGCTGGAGCTGCTGCGCCGCGGCCAGTCGGACACGAATTCGGCGATCAGCCTGTTGAGCGGCGTGCATCGCAAGGACGTGCGCGAGTGGCGCGAGAACAGACTGGGCGCCCGCATTGCGCAGGGCGCTTCCATCAGCTCGCAGGTGTTTGCGCGCTGGGTGCAGGATCCGCTTTACCGCGACCGGCGCAAACGCCCGAAAGCGCTGCCGCGCCTGGGCGCCGCGCCCTCGTTCGAAACCCTCGCGCGCGGCGTCACCCAGGACGTGCACCCCTACACCCTGCTGAACGAGCTGATGCGGCTCGGCCTGGTCCGAGTCGAATCGCGCAAGGGCGAGGATTTCGTCGTGCCGAATCGCGACGGCTTCATTCCGCCCGCGGGCTCGCGCGAACTGCTCGAGTTGTTCGCCGGCAATTTGTCCGACCACGCGAGCACCGCCGTGTCGAATCTGCTGGGCGGCGCGCCCGAACTCGAGCAAAGCGTATTCGCCGAGGGCATCACGCGCGAATCGGCCGAGGCGCTGGGCGCGCTCGCACGCAAACTCTGGGCGCATGCGCGCAGCGAGATGATCGCCGAAGCCAGCCGGCGCTATGCCGCCGACCGCGGGCGCGGGGACGCGAGCTATCGCGCGCGCTTCGGCGCGTATTTCTGGGATCAGAACGAGCAAACCGAACAAGGCGCCGCGGACGCGGCGCAAAAGGGAGCGCAAGATGAGAAAGAATAGGTGGATCGCATCGATGTTCTGCGCGCTGCTCGCCCTCGCACTGAGCGGTTGCGGCGCCGCGGGCGCAGGTGCAATCAGCGCGATCGTGACTGTCGTTGGCGGCGGCGTCGGCACCGGCGGCACCGGCATCGTCCTCGGCGCGATTACCGGCTTCGGCAGCATAGTCGTGGACGGCACGGCTTACAGCAGCGCCACGCCGCAGTATTTTGCCGACAGCGGCCAAAGCGAAGCCGCCGCCGCGTCGGCCGCGGCGCTCGCGCTCGGAAATCAGGTGCAGCTGGAGATCGACGCCCAGGGCAATCCGACCAGCGTGATCATCGAGCCGGCGCTGGTGGGCACGGTCAGCCAGATCGGAAGCCAGGACTTCAAGGTCAACGGCATGACGGTGCGCGTGAATGCCAGCGCCGCGAGTGCGCCGCTTACCTATTACTCGGGCCTGAGCGATTTCGCGAGCCTGAAAGCGGGCATGCGCGTCGCAGTGCACGGCAACCACGGCGTCGACCCCGCCAGCCAGCAGCAATACGTGCAGGCAACGCTGATCGAGCAGCTGTCCGGCACCGGCGCGGCATACCGGCTCAGTGGATTGGTGAGCAACCTCGACGCGTCGGCCGGAACCTTCCAGATCGGCACGACGACCGTGCAGTACAGCGCGACCACCGCGATCCGGCCCGCCGGGACCGCGCTCGCGAACGGCCTGTGGGTCAATGTGTGGAGCAACACCGCCCTGGGAGCGAATGGCGAGCTGAGCGCCGGCGTGATCCGGGCGCGCACCTTGGCCGGCGCGACTGGCCAGGTGCAGGTGAGCGGCATCACATCCAAGCTGTCGGGCACGCAGTTTCAGGTCGGGGGCATCGCGATCGACGCCAGCGTCAGCGCGCTCGGCGCGACCTTGCGCAGCCTCAAGGCGGGCGACTACGTCATCGCGCAGGGGCTGCCCGATGCGAAAACCGGTACGCTGGTCGCAAGCAGCCTGCGCACCTACGCCGCGCAGCTGGCGCAAGTGGAACTGAAGGGCACCATCACCGACCTCGTCAGCCAGACGAGCTTCCTCGTTCGCGGCGTGCCCGTCGAAGCCGCGGGCGCACAGCTCATCGGCGCCGCCAGCACGAGCCTGCGCAACGGCATGTATGTCGAAGTCGCCGGCAGCGTCAGCGGCAATGCGGTCACGGCGGCGACGGTCAGCGCCCCGGGCCAGGCGCCGACGGGCGGAACGGTGAATTACCGCGGCAGCATCAGCCGGTACGACGCCGCGACGGGCACGTTCGTGCTGACCGGGTCCCTGGATGCGGATAACGCAAGCATCGCCGTCAGACTTGCCGACAACGCGGCCTACGCCAACGGCGAGATGATGCAATTGATGGACGGCGCGAATGTGGAAGTCGAGGCGACCAAGGACGGCGGCGACCTCCTCGCCTACGGCGTATTCTTCAGAAAGCTCGGCGCGATGGCCGGGGGGGGGCCAGGCGGCCAAGTCGAAATCGAAGGACTCGCCTACGGCGTCACCGCGACCGCGTTCAACGTCAACGGACTCACGATCCAGATCAACGGCGTGACGCCGCAGGGCGGCAGCCTGACAAACGGGGCGAAGGTCGAGGTCGCGTTCACGCAGTCCGGCGGACAAAACCGGGCCCAGCAAATCGCGATCGACGATTAGCCGGGGAATTCGCACTCCGCATTTGCACTCCGGGCGACGACGCTGCGGCGCCACCGGGCGCCGGGGCGCGCGCCGCCATCGGCACGCACGCGACATCTACAGACCGGCTGGAAGCCCAGAACTGACGCGGTTCTTCGGGCAACGGCCTGGGGCGTCGGCAGCGTCAAGTCGGCACCGCCGAACAGCGTCCACGGTACGATCCAACGCCTTCATTTCCCGGGGAGAAGAACAGTGACGCTCATGCTGCGCGTTGCGCTGCTGACGATGGCCGTGTCTGCTCTCGGCGGCACGGGCAACTTCGCCAGCGCCGAGCCCTATCCCGCGAAGCCGAGCCACTTCGTCGCCCCCTAGTGCATTAGCGCTGCTGAAGACCGCTGCAAACCCGCATTGCCTTCCTGCACCGGTCAGGCAAGCGGTTTCAGCAGTTTCCTCAGCGCCGCGGCGACTGCCTTCCTGTCCGCAGCCGCGAGCGATCCGGCTTTGCGCAGGATCAGCCGCTCATCCAGCGTGAACAGTTTCATCCGCACGACCGAAGCCGAAGTCAGCCCTGCCGCGTGCAAGTCCGCGAGGGGCGCGTCCAGCGGCCAGTCCGAATGCGATGCGCTGGTAATCATGGCGAGCACGACATGGCCGATGCCGGCGTTGAATGCGGAGCGATCGGACAGCACCAGCGCGGGACGCCGCTTGGTCGCGGCGCGGTCGGTGAACGGGAAGGGAACGACGACAACGTCGAACGCCTCAAAGGTCACGATACGCATCCTCGTCCGCGGCGGACGACCATTCGACCAGCGTTCCCTCGAGCGCGCGCGCGAATTCGAGATCGACCGGCCGCGCCTTGCGCACCCGCACCTCTTCACCCTGGATATCGAAGGCGATGGCATCGCCCGCTTCGACGTGCAGGATCTTGCGCACCGGCGCCGGAATGGTTGCCTGGTACTTGGTCGTCAATTTGCTGGTGCTGGTGGCCATAGGATGGTCTCGAAACCGCGGTAATGCGTAATACTAGCATTACTGTCTGCCAATGGCAACGCCATGCTTTCACACCATACGGTCAGAGCGCAATCGGCCAGAAGGCCAATAACCACGCGGCTTTCCAGACAGCAGACCCGTTCCAGCCGCGCATGTCGCTGCCGGCGACACGTCAGGAGAACGTGTCGCCGATTCGCGATTACGGCGACACGTGGACTCGCTGCTCTCTGCCACGGTCTTGGCTGTCATGGCATATCCCCTGTCGTCACGTCGCCAGCCGCGTCTTCCAGCCGCCTTTCGCCTCTTCCGCGATGATCTGATCGCTATCCTGCGAGTCCATGTCGTTGATTCTCTGGATGGTAGTGCGAATGGGCGCGTTGCCCCTGTCGTGTTCGACATAGATCAAGCGCAGCAGCCGGTCTGCCGTCTTCGGCAGCTGGCCTTTGCGCTCCCATAGCGACACCGCCTGTTCGGTCACACCGAGCAGTTCGCCGAGGCCGCGCTGCGACAGGCCCATCTCCTTGCGCAGGAAGCGTACCTCCGTTCCCGTCAAGCGCGGCTTGTTGGACAAAGCCCGAGCCAACGCACGGTGCAGGCCGTCCATGTCGTGGATGGACACGCCTTCGCCGTACTTGGTTTTCCGGATGGTGTAGCCATTCGCCAGCCAGACATTCGTCAGGCCGCTTTCCGTGTAGCGATATGCGTTCTTCATTTCTCTCTCCTGGTCATTTCATGACCGTCACAACCACGGCCAGTTCGCCGTCCTCCTGTTGTTCGATGGCAACGACAACCCGCACCGCATCGCCTGCATACTGATGTTCGAGTGTCGCCAACCAGTCGCCATGGATGGTCAAGTGCGCCGGCTCGCAGATACGTCCTTTGCGCAGGCATTCGATGATCTGACGCTGGTTGATGCGGCGCTGCCGCATACGCTGCTTCGCGTGTTTCGTCAGGACGACACGATCGCTGTCCTTGACGATGACGCGCAATTTCTTCAAGAACCCGGCATCGGAAAGCCGCAGCAGCTGGACCGTTCCCATACCCATATAGTTTATGGGTTCTGGCCGGCATGTCAATGCCAAAAGGAAAGGAAAACGCCCGCCCGGTCGGGTTCCAAGCTTTGGCCTAATGTCGACGGTGATGACCCCCTCTTGTTCAGCGCCGCTTCGGCGCACCGGCAACGTGGCGGGCAGGCCTTTGTTCTCGGCTGCGCGTTTCACCGTCTTGCCATCCGCTGCAAAAAAAGCGACAACCGCTGCTAATTATGCAGCAGACGATTTCCTCCGTCCTCTTCCCCGGCTACCGCCGCCGCGTCCTCGGGCTGCTATTGCTGCACCCGGACGAGCCGCTGCACGGGCGCGAGATCGCGCGGCGCACCGGACTGCCCTCGGGCACGATCACGCGGGAGCTTACGCGCCTGGCGCAGGTGGGCCTGCTGAAGCGCGAGAAGCGCGGCAATCAGCTGCTCTACAGCGCCGAGCGCTCTTGCCCGGTGTTCGAAGAACTAGCGAGCATCCTGCGCAAGACTTCGGGTGTCGCCGAGGTGCTCGCCGGCGCACTCGACCCCGCCGGAGATCGCATCCGCGTCGCCTTCATATTCGGATCCATGGGCCGCGGCGAGGAACGCGCCGGAAGCGACGTCGACCTGATCGTGATCGGCGACGTCGGTTTCGCCGAAGTGGTCAAACTCCTGCATGCTTCGCAGACCACGCTCGGCCGCGAGATCAACCCCAAGGTCTACTCGCTGAAGGAGTGGACGTCCAAGCGCGCTGCGCCTGATGCATTCCTGCGCGACGTGCTCGCCAAGCCGAAAATTTTCGTGATCGGAACCGAAGATGAGCTTGCAAAACCTCGTCGGACGCAGCCTCGAAGCCGTCGCGCCTGACCGGGCGGCCATCGGGGGGCTGCTCGCGGACGTGAAGGCCTGGCTTGCGGCGCACAAGCCGAAGCTCGCCTGATCGTGGTCACGGCAGGCTGTTAACGGCACCGGTTTCGAGAGCACGACCCGGCCGGAAACCAAATAGGGACGCGGCGTTCCGGGCAGCGGCCTGGGACTTCGGCAGCGTCAAGTCGGCACCACCGGGCGTGGTCCACGTTACAATCCAACGCGTTCATTCCCCGGGGAGAAAAAAAAATGAAACTCATCCTGCGCGTTGCGCTGCTGACCATGGCCGTGTTTGCTCTCGGCGGCATCGGCAACTTCGCCAGCGCCGAACCATATCCCACGAAGCCGATCCGCTTCGTCGCCCCCTACCCGCCGGGCTCGGTGACGGATTTGATTGCCCGCACCATCGGGCAGAAGCTCACCGAGAAATGGGGGCAGCCGGTGATCGTGGAAAATCGCGGCGGCGGCGGCAGCGTCATCGGCACGGACGTCGTGGCCAAGGCGGCGCCGGACGGCTACAGCATACTGATGGTGGCGCCGGACCTGGCGATCAACGAGAGCCTGCGCGGGAAGCTGCCCTACGACGCCGAGAAGAGCTTCGCGCCGGTCACCCTGCTCGTGGCCGCGCCCATGGTGCTGTCCGTTCATTCCTCGCTTGCAGTCAACAACGTGAAGGAGCTGATCGCCTATGCGAAGGCGAACCCCGGCAAGCTCAGCTACGCGTCCGGCGGCAACGGCACCGTCGCCCACCTCGGCATGGAACTGTTCAAGCAGATGGCGGGGGTCGACATCGTCCACATCCCGTACAAGGGCACGGCCGCGGTGGTCCAGGCGCTGATCGCGGGCGAGGTGCAGGTCGCGTTCGCGCAGATGGCGACGGTCCGGCCGCAGATCGCGAGCGGCAAGCTGCGCGTGCTCGCGGTCGCGACCGCAAGCCGGGCGCAGGCCATGCCCGATCTGCCTACGGTCGCGGAAGCGGGCGTGCCGGGCTACAAGGCGGATGTGTGGTTCGGCGTCGTGGCGCCGGCCGGAACGCCGGGCGACATCATCGCCAAACTGAACCAGGAACTCGTCGCGGTCATGCACCTGCCCGAGGTCGAGGAACAGCTGCGGCGCCAGGGCATCGAGCCCATGACCAGCACGCCCGCGGAATTCGCGGCCTTCCTGCGCGCCGACATCAGGAAATGGGGCGAGCTGGTGCGCAAGACCGGCGCGCACGTCGACTAGCGCGCCCTGCGATGATCGAGCTCTATCACAGCACGCACTCGACCTGCAGCCAGAAGGTGCGCCTCTGCCTCGCGGAGAAGGGGCTGGCGTGGACCGGCCACCACCTCAACCTGCGGCGCTTCGATCAGCTCAAGCCCGAATTTCTCGCGCTCAATCCCGCGGGCCTGGTCCCGGTGCTCGTCGACGGCGGACAAGTGCTCACCGAGTCGCGCATCATCAACGAGTACCTGGAGGACGCCTATCCGCAGCCGCGCCTCTCGCCGGAGGGCGCCTATGCGCGCGCGCGCATGCGCCTGTGGACCAGGTATGCGGACGACGTGGCGACCGAGGCGGTGAAGCTGCCGTCTTTCGTCAAGAACATCCAGCCCGAGCTGCAGCGCATGCCGCGCGAAGAAATGCTCGCCATGATCGAGCGCATACCCAACCCGCATATACGCGCGCGCTGGCGCAAGGCGGCGACCGGCGGCATTTCGGCGGACGACCTGAAGCCGTCCGTTGCGCGCCTGACCGAGATGGTCGAGCGCATGGATCGCGCGCTGCAGGATGCGCCGTGGCTCGCCGGCGAGGCGTACAGCCTTGCCGACATCGACATCGCGCCCTTCGTGCAGCGCCTCGTGCGCATCGACCTGTTCGGCCTGGTCGCGGCACGCCCCCGGGTGAACGACTGGTATGCGCGCATGACGTCGCGCCCTGCCTACGCCAGTGCGATGCCGCCTGCGGGCTCCGAAGGTGAACAGCCCGCGCCTGCCTGAGATCCGCGCAGCGCGCTAGGGGTCAGGCGGTCAACACGATCTTGCCGAAATGCGAATTGGCGCTGATGTGCTTGAGCGCCGCGGCTGCCTCGGCGAGCGGGAAGCTGGGGTCTATCAGCTCACTTTCCTTCTGAACGACTACAGCATCCCTCTCTAGCTAATCTGTCTCTGACACCTGCTACTCCTCCGACCCCATCTACCATCTAATAGGTTTGCAGAAAGTTCGGTTGCAACGTCAAACGCTAGCGACCAATTTAAGCCTTTCCGCACCTGGATGAGATAGTTCCAGGTTTGTGATGAGTAATTCACTTTCCTTTTTTTGCGCCCGGGCGCTATAGCGAAATTCTTGGTAGACGTTGTGAAAGTCCTCGTACAGATTTTCGATCACGTCGTGATTGTCGTAACTTAGTATCCACGGAAATTTGGCTTTGCGCAGGGTCTCGGCCAAAGCAATGTGCCCGTTCAAGCGGTAGTTATATCGGTAGAGCTTCTTTCCTTGCATAAAATAGGGGGGATCAACGTAAAACAATACCTCTCGTTTGTTTCTTTGGGCCTTCAGGACATCGAGCGCGTCAGCAAATTGGACATCAAACTTATCGCCGAGAGTCGACAATGCTTCAATACGTTCTGTCAATTCGTCACGATTGAACCGGCAATCGATACTATATTCTGAGCTCTGCTCCTGTCCTCCAATTGGCCCGGAATGAAGTACGCCGGAGAAGTTGGTCCTATTGAAAAAAAGCGCAGCAAATGCGAGTAAGTCTAGTTGCGAGTCATCTGGCTCGTCCAAATCTCGCAACGGACTTAGCAAATGCCAAGTACGAAGTGAGATTTCGGTCTTGCTAATTCGACGTAACAGTTTCTTCGGGTTCGTGAATATGCATTTCCAAAAAGAATACATCAACGGGTCTCGTTCAGAGAGCGAGGCTGACGAACAAACGTCAGATCCGACAAGCGCAATTGAGATAGCCGCACTTCCAGCATAGGGCTCGAATATGCGACGCCCGACTAACTCTTGGTCGACGATAATTCGCTCAATCATGGCAGCAAGTGACGCTTTTCCGCCTGGATAACGCAGCGGACTTTTGTAGTTCACTGTCATGCCGTTTCGACCTTTCGCATTCTGACGATAGTGTCAGCCACCCACGATTGAATTTCTGCAAAGTCGCCAGTGCGTTCTATGGAATATTGCTTTTCAGTTTGCGCAAGCTCAAATCCACGATCCGCCAATTGGGGCATGAGATAGCGGTAGTACACATCTCCATAGCGCTTCGTCAAGATGTGAATTTGCTGGACTAATGTTGCGTCGCCAATCTGATCAATGCAGCGTGGAATGAACAGAGCAGGGGTAGGGTGCGAGGCCGGAGAATTAGAAAACCAATTTTCGTGGAAAGGTTTGATGTATTCAACGACGCTCTTGTCTGGCCAGTTTCTTCCGGTCGCAACTTGGCCCAACACGTAATGGCGCCCAGGCGCGGCGTCGGCTCTATGTGCCCAAGCAATAACGTCAATCCCTTCATCTTTCGGACTTGACGAAACACCAGGAAGAGCGTGATCGCGCACTTGCCCCTCTCCAACAATGGCGTACACCTGCCTTAACTTTTCCAAGAAGCCCGTTCCATCGGGTCGGGGGAATCCGAAAGAACAAGCCGAGCCATTTACAATCTTTGCGGCCGCCCAGGTGGCGCACGCTTGAAACAGGTCACGTACATTGTTGTCTAGTTTATACGAGAAGCGATCAAGCTCAAAAATTTCGGAATTGTCAACGTTAGACAACAGCAAGCAAAAAAGGTAAACGACGTGTCCAACCCGCGGCTTACTCTTGAGTATAAGCGCCTCTTCGGAATCGCTGAAATCAAACGGGTAGGCGTCGCCTAAGAATTGCACGCGAGTACGAATTTCGGTCAGAACCTCTTCTAGGAACTGCTCGTCGCCATCCTCCATCGGAGAGTCTTCGCTTCGGCCTTCTGGTGTTGCGTCTTCAGCGTTTCGCCGGCGATCCCACATCCGTTGAATATCGTGAAAATTTGCAGATGTATATTCGGAATTCAGTACATAGAACTCAAACCAATCAGCAATAACGTGAACATCGCGATCCAATGGCAACTGCGCTAACGGCATAAGAGTCCCTGATTGCTAGTCATTTCTTTTTTGCCTTCTTCTTCATAATCGTGACTAGCGTATCCGCAAGTTCAACGATCTCATTAGCGATAGGAACAAGAGAGGAGTCTCCAGTGTATTTGGGAAGCGCCTCAACTGCTTGTGTCAACTTCAAATGCGCCTGTCCTAAAGCTTCGCTAAATACTTCGTAGGGGGAGCGAACTTCATTGTAGGCGAGCGACAATGGCGCTCCAGCCCTCACCTTTTCTAAAGCGACTGGATGAGATATCACCTCTCCCACTTGCTTTAAGTCAGGGTTTTGTGAACGAACCAGCGGAGCAATTTCGGCTTGTTTACTACCGTAAATGTAAAGGAGAACTTCTTTAAGCTTGGTTTCATTTTTTCGCGGAATCGGCGCCACGGTAGGGTTCCGGCTCCATCCTGACGCGAGGCCTAGAAAATCTTGGTATTCCGTTCTCCCGAGCGCTGTGTACAAATGTGAAAATGCAAACTTGCCTCTGTTGTAACGGTCGCTGATTTCAAACAGACGCGACCGCTCTGCTTGCTCCAATACCAGAATGCCTCCAATGTAAGCGCGGATCGTGTCGTTATCGTCCCCTAACTGGCGGGCGATTGAGTCAATCGATAAGCCGTTACCCATTTCTTTCTTGTACCAGTCGGCTACAAATCGTGCCTTGGCATACGCATCCCAGCGGTGGGGGCCATTGATGTGTTTGAAACCAATGAATGCTTTTGCGTCCGACTCTTCTGTGACACGCCACACAGTGACCGTCTTCAACGAATTCAGGACGGCTTTCGATATATTCGTAGGAACGCTAATACGGCATCGCTTAGCAAGATCGGGGTTCAAAATCAGCTTGATTGATGCGAGGCGACGATTCCCCTCGAGTACCCGGAACGGCCCAATAGGCGGCCCGATCACAATTAGGGGTTCCAAATCAAGGTATTTATTGGTGACGATTGACATAATCAACTCGTCCAACGACGCTATCTCATTTAGAACCGAGATAAAGTCCTCTTCAGACGCCGTGTCGAAACTGTCACCCGTTACAAGCCGAGGGTTCGTGTGGTCAAACTCAAGAAGATTTGTTGGACAACTCCGTGTCGGTTCATTGACCTTTGCTTTGAATACCATGTAATACCTCGTTTATGGCGTGTTGCGGTCAATTGTATCCCACGGTGTGGACTGGGTATACGGATCAGAGATGCGCGGCGCCGGACCTGCGGGACCGCGTTGGACGATAGTCCCAATATCGATCGCCAAAGGCCGGACTACATGCTGCGCCGAACCGGATTTTACGACCCGGGTCAGTATGACCCGCTTTGTCCTGTTGATTATCCTGCAGGAAGATCAATGCAGCCATCTTCTAATGCGCAATTTGGGCAAATATCCAAAACAGAACAAAGATCATCCCGACTAGACTAATTATCGTTGCCACGCTGCCTCCGACATAGCCGACCTTCCCATGAGTCACGGTAAACCCGTAGTCACGATTCCAGCTTGTCTCGCCGTGAGATTTCAGGTTCCTATAGCTGACAAGTCCAGTAATCAACGTTGCGACGAGATATCCAATGCCCACCCCTTTTAGCCAGACGGAAATGGATCGTCGGAACAGGGGACTCAAGTCCACCTTTGATAGATCATCATTGGACTGACGGGTCAATCTAACCCTCAAAAGTGCCTTGCCAATGGTCGTGCCGAACACCACTAACACAATCGGTTCTACCAGCGCCCAAGTAAACGCTATCAGCAACGGATATAATTTCATCAACGAGTATTCATTGCTGGCAATTGCGCCCGCGCTGTAGGCTTTGACCATCGGGAAATAGATAATCGCAGCCCACAAGAAATAATCAATACTTCGCGCCCAAAGACGAATCCATGGGCGCGGCGCGGGGATATTCTTTTCTACCCGTTTGGTCGTTTCAGTTAGCGATGAGCCTGACAATTCTTGGGCTACACCCAGCGTGGTTTCGTGCTCGGAAAGCCCAATGTGGCGACCAGATCCGTCTTGTTCAGACATGAGCACGAGACTCCTTGCGCGACCTAATGTAACGGCGCTCACAGTGTCATTACCGCCAATGGAAGAGCAACCGCGACCGTCCACAATTGGCCGAAGCCTGCTAGTCGCGCCTCCCCGACTTGGGCTCGAATCTCACGCTTGCAGATGAGTAATCTTCTGTCCGCCTCATGTATCGCACGCCTTCGGAAGCAAAGCCGCGAGCCTACATGCTCCTCCGATACTGCCCCCCCACCTCGAACAGCGCATTCGTGATCTGCCCGAGCGAGCAGCAGCGCACCGCGTCCACCAGCACCTCGAACACGTTCTGATTGGCGATCACCGCCTGCTGCAGGCGGAGGAGCATGGGGCCGGACTCGTCCTGGTGCCGCGCCTTGAAGTCGCGCAGGCGCTTTAGCTGGCTCTGCTTTTCCTCTTCGGTCGAGCGGATCAGTTCGATCCTCTGCGGCACTTCGCCCGCGTGCGGGTCGCGGAAGGTGTTGACGCCGACGATCGGGTAGGAGCCATCGTGCTTCTTGTGCTCGTAGTACATCGACTCTTCCTGGATCTTGCCGCGCTGGTAGCCGGTCTCCATCGCGCCCAACACGCCGCCGCGCTCGGAGATCGCCTCGAACTCCTTCAGCACCGCCTCCTCCACCAGGTCGGTGAGCTCGTCGATGATGAACGCGCCCTGGTTCGGGTTCTCGTTCTTGGCCAGGCCCCACTCGCGGTTGATGATGAGCTGGATGGCCATCGCGCGGCGCACCGACTCCTCGGTGGGCGTCGTGATGGCCTCGTCGTAGGCATTCGTATGCAGGCTATTGGTATTGTCGTAAGTCGAGATCAGCGCCTGCAGCGTGGTGCGGATGTCGTTGAACGAAATCTCCTGCGCGTGCAGCGAGCGGCCGCTGGTCTGCGAGTGGTACTTGAGCTTCTGGCTGCGCTCGTTCGCGCCGTAGCGGTTTTTCATCGCGATCGCCCAGATGCGCCGCGCGACGCGGCCGATCACGGTGTATTCCGGGTCCATGCCGTAGCTGAAAAAGAACGACAGATTCCCGGCGAAGTCGTCGATGTGCATGCCGCGCGCGAGGTAGGCCTCGACGAAGGTGAAGCCGTTCGACAGCGTGAACGCGAGCTGGCTGATCGGGTTCGCCCCGGCCTCGGCGATGTGATAGCCCGAGATCGACACCGAATAGAAGTTCTTCACGTTGTGGTGGACGAAGTATTCCTGGATGTCGCCCATCACCTTCAATGAAAACTCGGTCGAGAAAATGCAGGTGTTCTGCCCCTGGTCTTCCTTCAGGATGTCGGCCTGCACCGTGCCGCGCACGGTGGCGAGCGTCCAGGCTTTGATCTTGTCGCGCTCGTCCTCGGTCGGCTCGCGGCCGTTATCCGAGCGGAACTTCTCCACCTGCTGGTCGATCGCGCAGTTGAGGAACATCGCCAGCATGGTCGGCGCCGGGCCGTTGATGGTCATCGACACGGAGGTGTTCGGGCTGCACAGGTCGAAGCCGTCGTAGAGCACCTTGATGTCATCCAACGTGGCGATCGACACGCCCGAGTTGCCGACCTTGCCGTAGATGTCGGGGCGCTCGTCGGGCTCGAAGCCGTAGAGCGTGACCGAGTCGAACGCGGTCGAGAGGCGCTTCGCCGGCATGTTTTCGGACACGCGCTTGAAGCGCTTGTTGGTGCGGAAGGCGTCGCCTTCGCCGGCGAACATGCGCGTCGGGTCCTCGTTTTCGCGCTTGAAGGCGAACACGCCGGCGGTATAGGGGAAAGACCCCGGCACGTTTTCGAGCATGAGCCATTTCAACAGTTCGCCGTGGTCTTCGTAGCGCGGCAGCGCGACCTTGCGGATGGTGCTGCCCGAGAGCGACTTCGAGGTGAGCTTGGTGCGCAGCTCGCTGCCGCGGATCTTGACCACGTATTCGTCCCCGGCGTAGGCCGACTGCATCTGCGGCCACATGTCGAGCAGCTTTTTCGCGCGCGCGTCCAGCCGGGCATCGCGCGCGTGGATCAGTTTGTCCAGGGTCTCGGAAGACGGGGCCTCGCACTTCTCGGCGAGCAGCATGAGCTTGGTCGCGGTGAGCTGCTGGCGCTCGCGCGCGATCCTGGCCTGCTCGCTGGCGAACTTGTGGTAGCCGCGCACGCAGTCGGCGATCTCGGCGAGGTAGCGCGCGCGCGCAGACGGCACGACCACGGCCTGGCTGCTGGAGGCGCGGTTTTCGACCACGGGCAGCTTGCCCGGCTTCGCCTTGAGGCCGTGCTCTTTGAGGCGCGGCACGAGGTGCTGGTACAGCGCGGTGACGCCGTCGTCGTTGAAGCGCGCGGCGATGGTGCCGAACACCGGCATGGTCTCGGGCGGGAACTTGAACGCGTCGCTGTTGCGCTGGTATTGCTTGCGGACGTCGCGCAGCGCGTCGGCGGCGCCCTTGCGGTCGTACTTGTTGATGGCGACGAAGTCGGCGAAATCGAGCATGTCGATTTTCTCGAGCTGGCTCGCGGCGCCGAACTCGGGCGTCATCACGTAGAGCGACACGTCCACCAGCGGCACGATCGCGGCATCGCCCTGGCCTATGCCCGAGGTCTCGACCACGATCAAATCGAACCCGGCGAGCTTGCACGCGGCCAGCACCTCGGGCAGCGCTTCGGAAATCTCCGAGCCGGCGGCGCGCGTGGCGAGCGAGCGCATGAAAATATGGCTGCCGTTGATCGCGTTCATGCGGATGCGGTCGCCCAGCAGCGCCCCGCCCGACTTCCTCCGCGACGGGTCGACCGCGATCACCGCGATGTTGAGGCTGTCGTCCTGGTCGAGGCGAAAGCGCCGGATCAGCTCGTCGGTGAGCGAGGACTTGCCCGAGCCGCCGGTGCCGGTGATGCCCAGGGTCGGGACGTCCAGCTCTTCGGCATCCTTGACCACGGCTTCGCGCAGCTTCGCGTCGGCGGTCTTGTTCTCCAGCGTGGTGATCAGCTGGGCCAGCTTGCGCCGGTCGCCGCCCTTGACCGCTTTCAGGTCGCGCGGCGCGAGCTTCGCCAGATCGACGTCGCAGCGCATGACCATGTCGTTGATCATGCCCTGCAGGCCCATTTTCTGGCCGTCTTCGGGCGAGTAGATGCGCGCCACGCCGTAGGCGTGCAGTTCGGCCATTTCCTCGGGCACGATCACCCCGCCGCCGCCGCCGAACACCTTGATCTCGCTGCCGCCGCGCTCGCGCAGCAGGTCGAGCATGTACTTGAAGTATTCGACGTGGCCGCCCTGGTAGGAGCTGATCGCGATGCCCTGCACGTCTTCGTGCAGCGCCGCGGTCACCACTTCCTCGACCGAGCGGTTGTGGCCGAGGTGGATCACCTCGCAGCCGGTGCCCTGCAGGATGCGGCGCATGATGTTGATCGAGGCGTCGTGGCCGTCGAACAGCGAGGCCGCGGTGACGAAACGCACCTTGTGCTTGGGCTTGTAGATGGTCAGATTGGTGCTGACGGATAGGTCGGTCATGGGAACCCCGCTGCCGGATTTCTGCGAACTTCCAGTTTAGTTGACGTTTACGTTAACGTCAACTTGGCGCAGGTGGGCGTGCTGCCTGCGAACGAGCAGTCTAACAGGGTGCCGCGCCGCGGACGCACGCTACAGCGCGGCGATGGATCCGTCCTCCGGAGCGAAGTCGAGGCCGACGACTCGGTCGCGCCCGTCATGCTTGGCGCGGTAAAGCGCCTCGTCGGCGCGCCCGATCGCGGCGTCCAGCAACTCTCCCGCCTTTCCGCTGCACGCCGCGACGCCGATACTGATGGTGATTGCGCGCGGCAGATCGCCCAATGGGCGTTGTGACACCGCACCCCTGGCCCGTTCGGCGATCGCGATCGCGTTCTGCATGACGGCACCGGGCAGAATGGCGCAGAATTCCTCGCCGCCGTAGCGTCCGACGAGATCTTCGGTCCGGACGCTGCGTTTGGCGATCGCGGCAAAATCGGCAAGCACCCGGTCGCCGGCCTGGTGACCGTATTCGTCATTGACGCGCTTGAACAGGTCCAGGTCCATCATCAGCACGGCATACGGCGATCCCGTCCGGCGCGCGCGCGCAAGTTCGCGCTCACCGAGTTCTAGGAACATTCGCCGATTGAACAGCCCGGTCAGCGCATCAAAAGTCGCCAATCGGTAGAGTTCCGCCGCGACACGCTCGCGATGCATGAGAAGGAAGGCAACGGGTATCACTATGGTGCCGGCGAAGAGGGCGACAAAGGCCACCGCATGCAGATTGTTGCTCGCGAACACGTTGGGATACATCGCCGGCTTCAGCCATATGTCTACCGCCCGCACCAGGACCAGGATTGCGCCGGCGGCACTCGCCACCGCGAGCATCCAGCGGGCCGGTCCTGCGCCGGCTCCGAGACGGGCAGCCGCTACCGTCATTGCGCCAAATATCGCGGCCAATACAACGCCCATCAACAGCGTCACGGCAGCATAGTCTTCCACCACCGGAATCAGCAGCGCAAGCATTAGCGGGCCGGGAGCAATCAGAAGCAGCCGGGGCGCGGTTTTGCCTCCGAATTCGATGATTCCGGCAAGCTCGGCGCTGAGACCGGCAACCAGGATCGCGTCGGCCAGCGCGATCGCGACCAAGTCCGGCAGCGCTCCGCGTGCCGCCACCAGCACCCAGCCAAGGGCGAGCAAGCCAAGACCTGCGTTCCATTTCATAAAGCCCGCGGCGCGACCCATCCTGGTTCCTACCGCGAGCGTGCTAGCCATCAGCACGGAGCTCACGACGAGCATGACCATGATGGTGCGCATGTCGAGTGTCATTCGGACACGACCCCCATGTTGACGCGCTCGACGACCACATCGTGCGCACTTCGCTCCGGGCGTTTGTGCGGAATATCGGTCGCGCGGCCGGCGTTGAGCATCTCATCTCCTTTTGGTGATCTCGATCTCACGCAGCGCAGGTTTCATAATGACTCGCTCCTCTGCCACCGTGTTGATTTCGATCAAGCCGCCCCCGGGGTCCCTTTCTGCTTGGGTGACTGATTAACACTGTTTGCTGTCGTCTCGGGTCGACGATCGAATCGGAAATGCCGCCATCCTTTGCCGCGGGAAGGAATCCGCATGAAGCAAGCGTTCTCGTACCTTAGAACGCCTACTTATGAGCTTATGGCGAGGAGTTCGTTCCGAATAACAGGTCGGGAGTTCAGACTGCGTCACCGCGATGAGTTGATGATCATCGCGCCTTCACTGCAGGATGCCGAGGTGCTCAAGCAGAAGTTCCCCAAGGGCTATAAGCGATCAAACCGTATCTACGCTACACGCCGCAGCCCAACAAGTAACGCGCCCTTACCGGGCGGCTAAACCGGCCCGACGAACACCGTCATCGCGGGCTCCGTAATTTCAAAGAAGGAGGGACCATGGCAAACGTGAATACCGATCAGTATCTGCAAAACAACAAACAGTATGCAGGAGGGCAGGCGCTACATAAGCCCGCTTACCCAGGAAAGCAGCCGATCAATCCTGCCAAGCATGTGGCCGTCGTGGCCTGCATGGACGCGCGCCTCGATGTAGAGGACCTGCTTGGCCTGCAGACCGGCGATGCCCACATCATCCGCAACGCCGGGGGCGTGGTGACCGATGATGCGATCCGCTGCCTCATCATCTCGCACCACCTGCTCAACACTAATGAGATCATCCTGATTCACCATACCCGCTGCGGCATGCTCGCCTTCACTGACGACTTGCTAAAAGCTGGCCTGGAGGGCGACCCGGCGGCGGAGAAGTTACTTGGCCAAGCGACCTCGCGCGCCTTTATGAGTTGCAAGAAGTGTGCATCGACGCCATCCCAGTTTCATGCCTTCCGCGGCCAGATCGAACCGCTCGACGCCCCGCGCAGTGACAAGCAAACGGAACGCCTCGAATGGGACGTGCGGCGCGGAATGTCGTCGATCCTGAATCACCCCTGGCTCCCGACCAGCGGGCCCGACGCGATAACGGTGCGTGGATTCATCTACGACCTGGACACCGGGAAGCTGGAGGAAGTGAAATATCCAGGGCCCACGGGAACATTCGGCTGACGTGGCACCTCCGGGCAGGTATGCCGGGCGCCCCGCTTTGCGGTAGGGGCGCTCGACCCCAGGGTGCCGAAGTACGTCCTCGTGCATGCGCGAGCAAGCTCGCTCCTACAACCCGCGGGAGCGAGCTTGCGCGCGATATCCGACGCTACAGCAGCTTGCGCAGCTCGGTCTTGAGCACCTTGCCGGTGCTGTTCTTGGGCAGCGCGTCGACATAGCGGTAGGCCTTGGGCCGCTTGAAGCGCGCGATGTGGTCCAGGCATAGCGTGTCCAGGTCCGCGGTGTCCGGCGGGGCGCCGCGCGGGACGACGAAAGCGATCACGACTTCGCCCCATTCCGGATGCGGCTGCCCGACCACCGACACCTCGCTCACGCCGGGGTGGCGCAGCAGCACCTCTTCGACTTCGCGCGGGTAGATGTTGGAGCCGCCGGAAATGATCACGTCCTTGCTGCGGTCCCTGAGCGTCAGGAAACCCTCTGCGTCCAGGCTGCCGACGTCGCCCGTATGCAGCCAGCCGCCCCTCAAGGTCTCCGCGCTCGCCGCGGCATTGTCCCAGTAGCCCGCCATGACCGGATCGCCGCGCACCAGGATCTCGCCGACCTCGCCCGCGGGCAGCGGCCGGTCTGCGCTGTCTCCGACCACGACCTCGAGGCCGGTGAAAGCCTGGCCGACCGAGGCCAGGCGCTCCTCAAAGCGCGGATGGCCGGTGTCGGCGTGGATTGCCTTGCCCATGGCGGTGATGGTCATGGGCGATTCGCCCTGGCCGTAGATCTGCGCCAGCTTGTAGCCGAAGCGCGCCAGCGCCGCTTTGCAATCGGCGACGTACATCGGCCCGCCGCCGTAGACGATGGTCTTTAGCTTCGCCGTGTCGGCATCGATGGGATGATCGACCAGACGCTTGACCATGGTGGGCGCGGCGAACATCGTGACGCCGCGATGCGCCTGCAGCAGCGCGTAGATCTCGGGCGCGTCGAAGCCGCCCGATTCGGGCACCACGTTGAGGCCCGCGTGCGCGACATGCGGCAACATGTAAAAACCGGAACCGTGCGACATCGGCGCGGCGTGGATGATGGCGTCGCCCGGGGCTATGGTATCGACGTCGGAAAAATAGTTGAGGATGGCCGCCATCACGTTGTTCTGCGTCAGCGTCACGCCCTTGGGCCGGCCGGTGGTGCCGCTGGTGTAGAACAGCCAGGCCGGATCGCCGGCTTCGCGCGCGGCCACGGCCATGGGCGCGCCCGCCGCGAGCGCGGCGTAGCGCGGACCGTCGGCAGCTATGACTTCTTCGAGGCAGTCCACGCGCGCCGCCAGCGGCGCTACCGCGTCGTAGAGGTCGGCCGTGGCGAAGCACAGGCGCGCGCCGCTGTTGGCGAGGATGAATTCGAGTTCGCGCGGGTGCAGCTTGGCGTTGACCGGCACCGCGCACAAGCCCGCGTGCCAGCAGGCGAACAGCAGTTCCACGTACTGCGGGCAATTGTGCATCACCAGGGCGACGCGATCGCCGAGCACGAGGCGGTCGCCATGCGCGAGCCGCGCAGCCAGCCCCGCGGCGAGCCGCGCCACGCGCGCGGCGAGTTCCGCGTAGCTGCAGAGCACGCGCTCGCCGAACGCGAGGGCCGGCAGCGCCGGATAGGCGTGGGCGCTGCGCACGAGCAGCTGGGCGAGGTTGGCGCTCATGGCGAACGACTCTAACAAATTTCCGCGGCCGCGGGCGGTCCTTGCATTCGGTCGGCCGATAAAACAAAAAGGGCAGGGATCACCCTGCCCTGATACTGCGAAGAAGAAAAGCTTACTTCTTCGTTTCTTCCGCGGCTTTCTTGGCTTTCTTTGCCTTTTTCGGCGCCTTCACTTCTTTCTTCGCCTCGGCTTTTTCTTCTTTTTTCATTTCGTCTTTCTTCTCACCGGCGGCCGGCACATGCTTGGCAGCGAACGCGGCGCTGGTGGATACGGCGAACACAGATGCGACCAGGATCGACAGAAGCTTGCTCATTATTGACTCCTCGTTGATGGACGAAAAAACCGGTTCGCTCCCTACCGTCTTTATCCATCGTCCCGTCTCGAGGAGCCGATTTGATATCGCGGTGTAAGCACAGCGGCGCTAACCGCAGTACCGGAACTCGTACTAACGGTCGAACCGCGAACGCGTTGACACCCGCTGACGGACCCGATCCACGCCCGGCCATATGGAAAAAACGCCAAACAATCAATGCTATACTTCGCGGCCGCTAAACGAGCTCGGCCCTGGCCGGCAATTCTTGATGCGTTTGAGCTGACATGCGCCGCCCCTACATTCCGGTTTTCATCCTGGCTTGCGCCCTGGTCTCGGGGCTCGCGCAGGCCGCGCCTTATACGCCGCAATCCGACGACCAGGTCCTCGAACACCTGCCGTTCAAGGCGGGCGCCGTGGAGGGGCGCGAATTGCGCCAACTGCGCCGCGCCCTCGCCGAGCAGCCGCAGAATCTGGAGCGCGCCCTGGCGCTGGCGCGGCGCTACTTCGATCTCGCGAGCGCGGAGGGCGATCCGCGCTACGTCGGCTACGCCGAGGCCACGATCCGGCCCTGGAGCGGCGGCGCCGCGCCGCCGGCGGAAAGCCTGATCATGCGCGCGCTGCTGCGCCAATACCGGCACGAATTCGACGCGGCGCTCGCCGACCTCGCGCAGGCAGCGGAGCACGACCCCGCCAACGCCGAGATATGGTCCTGGCGTTCGGCCATCCTGCTGGTGCAGGCGGACTATGCCGGGGCGCGCGCGGCCTGCGTCAAGCTTGCGCCGCTGGCAAGCGCGCTGCTCGCCATGTCCTGCAATGCGATCATCGACGCGCGCACCGGACGCGCCGAGCAGGCCTACACCGAATTGGCCGCCGCCCTGGCGCGCCGGCCCAACGCCGACCCCGGCCTGAGACTATGGATACAGACGCGGCTGGCCGAAGCCGCGATGCAACTGGGCCGCAGCGAACTGGCCGAGCGCCATTTCAAAGCCGCCTTCGCGCTGGGCATCACCGACGGCTACCTGCTCGCGGCCTATGCCGATTTTCTGCTCGACCAGGGGCGGCCGCTGGAGGTGGTCCCCTTGCTGCGCGACTGGGAGCGCTCGGACATTCTGCTCTTGCGCCTGGCGCTCGCGGAGCAGGCGGCAAAGCTTCCGGGCGTCGCGGCGCACATCGCCATGCTGAAAGAGCGCTTCGACGCCTCCGCCCTGCGCGGCGACAAACTGCACCAGCAGGACGAGGCACGCTTCCACCTCACCATGCTCGGCGACGCCAAAGGCGCGGTGCGCCTCGCCGCAGAAAATTACCGCGTGCAGCGCGAGCCTGGCGACGCACGCATGCTGATGGAAGCGGCCCTGGCCGCCAAGGATTACGCCGCGGCGCGGCCGGCGCTGGACTGGATGCGCTCTAGCGGCTATGAAGACCCCGCGTACGCGCGGCTTGCGCAGCAGCTTAGGGCGGGCCTGCAATGAGCCGCGTTCTGGCGCTGCTGTTGCTGCTCGCGAGTTTCGCCGCGCAGGCGCACAAACCCAGCGACAGCTACCTGCGTCTGAAAATCGACGGCGCGCAGGTCACGGGCCAATGGGACATCGCGCTGCGCGACCTGGAGCAGGCGATCGGCCTGGACAGCAACGGCGACGGCGACATCACCTGGGGCGAGCTGCGCGCGCGTCACGCCGACATCGCCGCCTACGCGCTCGCGCGCTTGCGTTTTGCCGGCGACGGGAAAGACTGCCCCTTGCGCGCCACCGGCCACCAGGTCGACCACCACAGCGACGGCGCCTATGAAGTGCTGCGCTTCACCGCGGACTGCGCCGCCGCCCCCGCGGCTATCGGGATCGGCTACAGCCTGTTCTTCGATTTCGACGCGCAGCACAAAGGCCTGCTCAATCTCGAATACCAGGGCCGGATCCAGAGCCTGGTGTTCACGCCGGAACGCGCGAAACAAAGCTTCGTGCTGGGCGAGACCTCCGCGTTCCGGCAGTTCCTGAGCTATGCCCGCGAAGGCGTGTGGCACATCTGGATCGGCTACGACCACATCCTGTTCCTGCTGTCGCTGCTGCTGCCGGCGGTGCTGCTGCGGGAACGCCGGCACTGGTTGCCGGTGACGCGCTTTCCCGACGCCTTCTGGGACGTGTTCAAGATCGTGACCTCGTTCACCGTGGCGCACTCGATCACGCTGTCGCTGGCCGCGCTGGGCGTGATCTCGCTGCCCTCGCGGCTGGTAGAATCGGCCATCGCCGCCTCGGTGGTGCTGGCGGCGCTGAACAACCTCCTGCCGGTCGTAGGCGGCAGGCGCTGGGTGGTGGCCTTTGCCTTCGGCCTGATCCACGGGTTCGGCTTTGCCAGCGTGCTGGCCGAACTGGGCCTGCCGCGCGACGCGCTGGTGCTCGCGCTGGTCGGATTCAACCTCGGCGTGGAAGCGGGCCAGCTCAGCATCGTCGCGGCCTTCCTGCCGCTCGCCTACTTTCTGCGCCACAGCTGGTTCTACCGGCGCGTGGTCCTGTTCGGCGGCTCGCTTGCGATCGTGGCGGTCGCCACGATCTGGCTGCTGGAACGGGCGTTGAACCTGAAACTGATTTCCGCCTGAAGGCCGCCGACGTTCTATTTTGACGGGCTATGCGTCACAATCAAGCATGATCGACCTGTCCACCCAACGCTATGCCTTGCTCGCGCTCGCCGCAGCCGCGCTGTTCGGCGCGAGCACGCCGCTCGCGAAGCTGCTGCAGGCGGATATCGCCCCCGGCATGCTCGCCGGACTGCTCTACCTCGGCAGCGGCGCCGGACTGGCGCTGGTGCAGATCGTGCGGCGCCGAGGCGGGCGCGCGGACGAAACGCCGCTGCAGCCGGGCGACTATCCCGCGCTCGCCGGCGCAGTTCTCTGCGGCGGCGTCGCCGCCCCACTGTTGCTGATGTGGGGCCTCGCGGGCACGAGCGCATCGGGGGCGTCGCTGCTGCTCAACCTGGAGGGCGTGTTGACCGCGCTGATCGCGGCGCTCGTGTTCAAGGAAGCGGTCGGCCGGCGCATGGCGTTCGCCGCCCTGCTGATGCTTGCCGCCGGACTGCTGCTGGGCTACGCGCCGCAGGCGGGCTTCGATCTGTCGCTGCGCACCCTGGCCGTATGCGCCGCCTGCGCGCTGTGGGCGCTGGACAACAACCTCACCCGACGCATCGCCGCCGCCGATCCGGTCAATATCGCCATGATCAAGGGCCTCGCCGCGGGCGGCGCAAACGTGCTTGCGGCCCTGGCACTGGGCGCGCAGCTGCCGCCAGCGCTGCCGCTCGCGGGTTCGCTGATCCTAGGCTGGCTGGGTTACGGCGTGAGCCTGGTGCTGTACATTCTCGCCCTGCGCCACCTCGGCAGCGCCCGCGCCGCGGCGCATTTTTCCACCGCGCCGTTCATCGGCGCTGCGCTCGCCATCGCCTTGTTGGGCGAGCCGGTGTCGGCCGGCTTCGTGGCGGCCTTTGTGCTGATGGCCGCAGCCACCTGGCTCGCCCTCACCGAAAGCCACGGGCACGGACATGCGCACGAACCGCTGGCGCATCGGCATATGCATACCCACGATGCGCATCATCAGCATGCGCACCGCGGCGACGAGGGGCCCGCGCCGCATACGCACCCGCACCGGCACGAACCGCTCGCGCACAGCCACCCGCATTTGCCGGATCTACATCACCGGCACCGGCATTGAGGAAATTTCGCGCCGCGGCGCGCTATCATGCGGCGGAGGACACTTTGCATAAACCCTGCGCCCGCCACTGCTGACCATGCTCGAATCCGCTCTTTGGGCGCTCGCCGCCGCGCTAGGCTTGGGCGCGGCCATGATCACCACGCGCGTGGGTCTGCGCTATGCGCCCCCCGCGGCCGGAGCGGCGATAGGGGTTCCGTCCTCGACGCTGGTCTTCTGGTGCCTGGCGCCGTTCATGCTCGACAGCAGCGATTTCGACCTGGGCGCAGCCGGACTGTTCGCGCTCGTCGGCCTGTTCTTTCCCGCGGCGGTGACGCTCCTGACCTACACCGGCAATCAGCGCATGGGGCCCACCGTCACCAGCGCGGTTTCCTGCACCACCCCGCTGTTCGCGCTCTCCGGCGCCATCCTGTTCCTGGGCGAAGCGCTGACCCTGGGCAATGTACTCGGGACCGGCGCCATCGTTCTCGGCATGCTGGTGCTCACCTGGAGCGGCAGTGCGCGCCCGCGCGCCTGGCCTTTGTGGGCGATTGCGCTGCCGGTTGCGGCGGCAGCGATCCGCGCGCTGGCGCAGGTCCTGACCAAAGCCGGTCTCGCACTCTGGGCCAGCCCCTACGCCGCCGGGCTGATCGGTTACACCGTCTCCGCGGTGGTGATACTCGCAGCGGTGCGCCTGGGCCCGCGGCACGCGCCTGTCGACCGCCGCGCCGTCCCCTGGTTCGTCGCCACGGGCATGCTGAACGGCGCCAGCCTGTTCCTGATGTACACCGCCCTCGCCCTGGGGCGGGTCGCGCTGGTCTCGCCCATCATCGCGACCTATCCGCTGTTTACGCTGGGCCTGAGCCTGCTGACGCTGCGCCAGGAGCGCGTTTCGCCGCGCATCGCGCTGGGCGCGGTACTGACCGTGGCCGGGGTGGCGGTGCTGCTCGCGTTCTAAGGCTTGAACGTGACCGAGACCGACAAACCCTGGCCGTGCTCGCCGTCCTCCAGGCTGACGCTGGCTGCATGCAGTTCGGCAATCCGCTTCACGATGGAAAGGCCGAGGCCGCTGCCGTATTCCTCGGTCCCCAGGACGCGGTAGAACCGCTGTCCGACTTTGTCGCGCTCCCCCGGCGCGATCCCCGGTCCCTGATCGATCACCGTCAGACCGGCAGTCCCGTTTTCCGCCGCGGCGCGCACGTGCACGCTCCCGCCGGCGGGACTGTAGCGTATGGCGTTGTCGATCAGATTGCGCAGCAAAATCGCGATCAGCCCGGCATGACCGCTCACCTCGAGCGCCGGGCCTTCGGCCAGGTCGATTTCGATATGCTTCGCCCATGCCGCCGGCGCAAGTTCGGCCACCGCGGCGCGCGCCAGGGCCTGCAGATCGCACAGCGCCGCCTTGCTCCCGGCCTGGTCCGGATCGAGGCGGGCCAGCGTAAGCAGTTGCTGCACCAGGTGGCTGGCGCGGTCGCAGCCCGCGATCACGTTGTCCAGCGCGTGGCTGCGCTCGGCGTCGCTGGCGGCGGCGCGCGCGACCTGCGCCTGGGTCTTCAGCGCGGCCAACGGCGTGCGCAACTCGTGCGAGGCGTCGGCGGTGAAGCGCCGCTCGTTCTGGATCAGCTGCGCCACGCGCTCGAACAGTCGGTTGAGGTTTTCGACCAGGGGCATGACCTCGGCCGGTATCTCGCCCGCGTCCAGCGCACCGAGGCTGCCCGGATCGCGCCCCGCGACCTGGCGGCCCAGCGCCGCCAGGGGAAACAGCGCGCGCGTGACGCTGAACCAGACCAGCAGGCCGAGCAGGGGCAGCGCAAACAGCAGCGGCAGCAGCAGATTCTTTATCAGGCTGGCCGCGATCTCATCGCGCGATTCGTGGCGCTCGCCGACCTGCACCAGATAATGCCGCTCTGCATCCCAGGCGCTGAACACGCGCCATTTCTTGCCGGCGATCTGCGCATCGCTGTATCCCTGCTCCTGCGCGGACAATCGCTGCCGCGGTGCGCTGGCCGAATGCAGGCGCAGTTCTTTGCCGTTCTCCCACATCTGGATCGCAACGCTGTGCGCGCGCTTGTGCAGCTGCGGCATGTGTTCAGTGTCGATTTCCTCCGGCTCCAGCTCGCGGCCCGTCTGCGCCAGCAGCAGCGACGCCGACTGCGCCAGATGGGCGTCGAGCAATTCGTTGAGTTCGTGGCGCGCGTCGAGATAGCTGAACACCGCGGTCGCGAGCCAGACCAGCGCGATGCTCGCGAGCAGCGCCAGCAGCAGGCGGCGCCGCAGCGAGTAAGCCTGGGCCGATGCGCTCACGTAAGCTCGCGCGGCATCAGGTAGCCGACGCCGCGCACCGTGCGCACCAGTTCGGGCGCAAGTTTGCGCCGCAGGTGGTGCACATGGACTTCGATCGCGTTGCTCTCGATTTCCTCGCCCCAGGCATACAAACGCTGCGCCAGCTGCTCGCGCGACAGCACCCGACCCGCGTTGAGCATCAATTCCTGCAGCAGCGCAAATTCCCGCGACGAAAGCTCGATCTCGCGGCCGCGGAAAGCCACGCTGCGCGCGGCGGGGTCGAGTTCGATTCCGCTGATGCGCAGCGTCGGCGCAGCTTCGCCGCGCGAGCGCCGCACCAGCGCGCGCAAACGCGCCGCGAGCTCGGGCAGGTCGAACGGTTTGACCACATAATCGTCGGCGCCGGCGTCCAGGCCTTGGACGCGGTCCTCCATGGCGTCGCGCGCGGTCAGGATCAGCACCGGCACTTTGTCGCCGCCGCGGCGCAGCCGCGCCAGCAACTCAAGACCCGAAAGCCGCGGCAGGCCAAGATCGAGCACGACGCCGGCGTACTCGCCGGTCTTGAGCGCGAGCTCCCCGGCAACACCATCCCTGACCCAATCGACATTGAAACCGGACTGGGCGAGGCCCGCCTGCACGCCGTCGCCAAGCAGCTTGTCGTCCTCGACCAGGAGTATCCGCATGCCGCGCGCCGCGATCAGCCGCGCCCATGGTCGGCCTGCTGGGATGCGGCCGCGGTTGCGGGCAGGCCCATCGCCGCAGGCAGCAAGCCGGCGCTGCCGGCCCAGAACCCCACGGTCGCGAGCAGCACGACGGCGGCGACGAACCAGTGTTTCCTGCCGATGCCATCGGCGGCGCGGCCTGTCTTGTAGCCGCTAATCATCGAGGCGACCAGGTTCTCCCTATGGATCAGACTGCTCACGATGACAGCACCGATGTGGATGACGACGAGACCTAGCATCGCATTGGACGCGCCTTCGTGCAACTGCGCCAGCCATTGGCCGCCGATTTCAGTGTAAGCGGCATAGCCGGTCGCGCCGGCGAGCAGCGCCAGCGCGAGGATCGCGTAGATGGCCAGGCTGCCGGCCGGATTGTGCCCGACGTGGTGCTGCGGCGAGCGCGTGAGCAGCGACTTGAGATAGGCCGCCACGCGCGGCGGCGCGATCGGGAACGAGCTGAAGCGCGCATAGCGGGTGCCGATCACACCCCAGAGGAAGCGAAACACCACCAAACCCAGCACCGTGTAACCGAGCACCACGTGGATGTCGCGATAGCGCTCGGATTCGGCGGTCAGGAAGGCGCCGAGGAAAGACGCCGCCAGCAACCAGTGAAACACCCGCGTCGGCAGGTCCCAGACCAGAATGGGTTTCATGGGTATATCCAGTTATCGCGGGATGCGCACGGAATCTTCGTCGAAGTCGCCGCGCGTGGCGCCGGCATGACAGGCGCCGCAATTGGACGCGGTCTTGACCCGCGGGTTGTTCCAGGTGGACGCGGGCACTTCGTCGTGCTGGCGCCTGAACCAGGGTGTATCGGTGATGCGCAGCGTTCCGCTGTCGCTGCCGCGCTTCCTGCCCTGGCCTGCGTCGCGATCCAGATAAGCGCCGATTTCGGCCGCAGTGCGAGGATCGGCGCTGGCGTCGGTGCCGAAATGCCGCTCCAGCCCGGCCATCACGCGGCGCCAGGCAGGCGCCGGCAGCAGGTTCGGCGGATAGGCCAGATGGCAGCTGCCGCACTCGGCCTTATAGACCGGGTTGCTGGCCGGGGCCGCACTCGAATCTGCCAGTGCACTGTCGATCAGCAGGCCGAAGGCGAACAGCAGCGAAACCGTCCAGACCACCGAATCCAGTATCCAGCGTTTGCGTACATTGGCCATGTCATCCCCCTATTTTGCGAACGACAGGAGATAGGCCATCACATCGCCCTTTTCCTGGGCGGTGCAGACGCGGCCCGCCACGTCGTTGCAGTTGCGCTTGAACCACTTCTCGACCTTCGCCGCATCAGTAAAGCGCTGCGGATTCGCCGCCGGCGCCATGGGCGCAATCTCCTTGCCGGTCTTCGCATGCTTTCCCGGCGCGGTCGGCGTCGCGGTATGACACGAGCTGCAACTCCAGTCGTTGCCGTGGGTGGAATTGAAGAACTGTCGCCCGCGTGGGGCCGAAAATCCGCTGAACCCGGACGCACTCGCGCGGGCCGCCGGTTCAAGATCCTTTTGGATTTGCGCCGGCGTCGCGGCCGGGACCTGCGGCGCGAATAGCGCGAACGAAGACGCCAGCAGGAGGCCGGCTACCGATTTGAACATTTGCATACTGCCCCCATCCGTGATGAACGATGGGGCGCACTCTAACGCGCTAACCTTAAGGAATGATTATCGCCGCGGCGCGCGCAAACGCGAGGCAAGCACGTTCGCGCGAAGTACCGGCCTCAATCCCGCAATAGATCGAGCAGGGACTCGCCGTAGCGTTCGAGCTTGCGCGTGCCCACACCCGAGATCTGGGCTAGCTCGGCCTGCGTAGTCGGACGCGATCGCGCGAACTCGGCCAGGGTCGCGTCGTGGAACACGACATAGGCCGGAACGCCGTGTTCCTTGGCGACGCCGGAGCGCCATTCGCGCAGGCGCAGCCACAAGCGTTCGGCAGCGGGGTCGAGTCCGGGGCCGAGTGCGGCCGAGCGCTTTGCGGCCGCCTTGGACTTGCCCGGCTGCGCCTGGCGCAGGTGCACGGTCTGCCCGCCGCGGAGCACCGCACGGCTCGCCTCCGATAGCGTGAGCGAGCCATGGCCCGCGTGGTCCACGTCGAGCAGCCCCTGGGCCACGAGCTGGCGGAACACCGTGCGCCAGACTTTCTCGTCCAGCTCCTTGCCGATGCCGAAGGTGCTCAGGCTCTGGTGTCCCCACTGCTGCACGCGCTCGGTCTCCTTGCCCAGGAGCACGTCGACCAGGTGCACCGCGCCGAAGCGCTGCCCGGTGCGGTAGACGCAGGACAGCGCTTTTTGCGCCGCGACGGTCCCGTCCCAGACCTGCGGCGGCGTCAGGCACACATCGCAATTGCCGCAGGGCGCGGAGGGCTCGTCGAAATAGGCGAGCAGGCGCACGCGGCGGCAGCTGCTCGCCTCGCACAGCCCGAGCAGGGCATCGAGCTTGGCCGAGGCGATGCGCTTGAACTGCGCCTCGGCGGTCGAGGCATCGATCATGCGCCGCTGATTGACCACATCGCCCAGGCCGTAGGCCATCCAGGCGTCGGCCGGCAGGCCGTCGCGTCCCGCGCGGCCGGTTTCCTGGTAATAGCCCTCGATGCTCTTCGGCAGATCGAGGTGCGCGACGAAGCGCACGTCCGGCTTGTCTATGCCCATGCCGAAGGCGATGGTCGCCACCATGACGATGCCCTCTTCGCGCTGAAACCGCGTCTGGTGCAGGCTGCGCGTGCGGGCGTCCATGCCGGCGTGATAGGGCAGCGCGGCCACACCCTGCTCGGCGAGCCAGGCAGCGGTCTCCTCCACCTTGCGCCGCGACAGGCAATAGACGATGCCCGCCTCGCCGCTGTGCTCGGCGCGCAGGAACGAGAGCAGTTGCGCACGCGCGTTCGCCTTCTCGACGATGCAATAGCGGATGTTGGGCCGGTCGAAACTGGAGATGAACAGGCGCGCAGCCTCCAGCCCGAGGCGCTGCACGATTTCCTCGCGCGTGACGCGGTCGGCGGTGGCCGTGAGCGCGATGCGCGGCACGCCAGGAAAGCGCTCGTGCAGCAGCCCGAGCTGCATGTATTCCGGGCGGAAGTCGTGGCCCCACTGCGACACGCAATGCGCCTCGTCGATGGCGAACAGCGCCAGTTGCTCCGACGCGTGCAGGCGCTCGAGTTGCGCCAGGAAGCGCGGCATCAGCAGCCGCTCCGGCGCGACGTAAAGCAGATCGTAGTCGCCGGCGGCGAGGCCGCGCTCGACCGCTGCGGCTTCGGCGGCGGACAAGGATGAATTCAGAAACGCCGCCCTGACACCGGCCTCGCGCAGCGCCGACACCTGGTCCTGCATCAACGCGATCAGGGGCGAGACCACGATGCCCGTGCCCGGGCGCAGCAGCGCCGGAATCTGGTAGCACAAAGACTTGCCGCCGCCCGTGGGCATGAGCACCAGGCAATCGCCGCCGCCGGCCACATGTTGGACGATGTCCTCCTGCGGCCCGCGGAACGCGGCGTAGCCGAACACCTCCTTCAGCACCGAGCGCGCCGAGCTTGCTTCGAGTTGCAACTGATCTTCCATACGCTCCTGCTAATTGTCTATCTTGTCACAGGCGAGGGCTCCGCGCCGCAGGATGCCCCATTCTTTTTTCCCTGCGGCCGCGCGGGCGCCGGCGCTAGAAAAGCTGCAGGATCCGTATCGAAGCTCCGCGGCGGGATTACAATGGCGACAAAGCTGCCCAACACCTATTCGACACCACCTGAAGATCGCTGCCAACTCGCCCATGTCGACGCCCCCCGAGAACGCCCATAGCTCAAGTCATCTGCTGCGCTCGCGCAGCAAAATCGCGCCGGTGCTCGAGGCGCTGGCCGCACGGCGCGAGCGCGTCACCGTGGAACTGCCGGACCAGCAAGGCCTGTACGCCACGCAGCTCGTCCGCGCCGACCCCGCCGGGGAATTTATCATCATCGCGGCGGCGGCGGACAAAGCGCTGAATTCGGCCTTGCTTGCCCTCTCGCGCGTGACCCTGGTCGCCGAACCGGACAACTGGCATATCGAATTCGTCGGCGTCGAGCCGAGCGAAGTCGCGCATGACGGGGTTGCGGCGATACGCATGCGTTATCCGGAAATCCTCACCGTGCAGCAACGCCGGCAAAGCGAGCGTATCGACACGGCGCCGGCGCTCATGCTGCGCGTCATCGCCGACGCCGGCGGCTTCGCGCCGTTCGAAGCGCAGATCAAGGATCTCAGCCAGGGCGGTCTCAGCGTCCTGATCTATCCGCCGGACGTGACGATCGAGCCGGGCACCGTGCTGGTGGACAGCCGCATTGAAATCCCGGGGGCCGATGCGGTCACCGTCGACCTGGAAGTGCGCTATTCGGAAATGGTGACGCTGGAGGACGGCAGCCGCGCGCGCTGTTCCGGGTTCCGCTTCGTCAATGCGCCGGACGAAATAAAAAAACTGATCGCCTCAGTCGATACGCAATGACCTTGGCGATGCTCGTTCGCGGCGGCGCGACGATCGCGGATTCCAGGCCGAGGGAGCAACTCTAGTACTTCGAATCGGACGCGCGCTCCGCGGCCAGCCTACTCGACGGTAACCGATTTGGCGAGATTGCGCGGCTTGTCCACATCGGTGCCGCGCGCGAGCGCCGTATGATAGGCGAGCAACTGCAGCGGCACCACGTGCAGGATCGGCGACAGCGCGCCGTAATGCTCCGGCATGCGTATGACATGCACGCCCTCCGAGGGCGTGATGTGGCTGTCGGCGTCGGCGAAAACGTAGAGCTCGCCGCCGCGCGCGCGCACTTCCTGCATATTCGATTTGAGCTTTTCCAGCAGCGCGTCGTTGGGCGCGACCGTGACCACCGGCATTTCCTTGGTCACCAGCGCCAGCGGCCCGTGCTTCAACTCGCCCGCCGGATAGGCTTCGGCGTGAATGTAGGAAATCTCCTTCAGCTTGAGCGCGCCTTCGAGCGCAATCGGATAGTGCAGACCGCGTCCGAGAAACAGCGCGTGCTCGCGCTGCGCGAACTGCTCCGACCAGGCGATGATCTGCGGCTCGAGCGCGAGCACGCTGGCGAGGGCAGCGGGCAGGTGGCGCAGCGTCTTCAGGTGGTTCGCTTCGTCCTCCGGCTTCAGCCGCCCGCGCGACTTGGCCAAGGCGAGCGTGAGCAGGAACAGGGCGACGAGCTGGGTGGTGAAGGCCTTGGTCGAGGCGACGCCGATTTCGACGCCGGCGCGCGTCAGATAATTGAGCGCGGTCTGGCGCACCATGGCGCTCGAGGCGACGTTGCAGATCGCAAGCGTGTGCTTGTGGCCGAGCGACTGCGCGTGCTTTAGCGCGGCCAGGGTATCGGCAGTTTCGCCCGACTGCGAGATCACCACCACCAGCGCCCGCGGGTTGGGCACACTGACGCGGTAGCGGTATTCGCTCGCGACCTCGACCTGGGTCGGCAGGCCGGCGATGGCTTCGAGCCAGAACTTGGCGGTGAGGCCGGAGTAATAGCTGGTGCCGCAGGCGTAGATGTGCACCGCATCGATCGCGGCGAACACCTCTTTTGCGGCATCGCCAAAAATATCCGGGCCGATGCCGGCCACGCCCTGCAGCGTGTCGGCGATGGCCTGCGGCTGCTCGAAGATTTCCTTCTGCATGAAATGCCGATACGGTCCGAGCTCGACCGCGCCGGCGTAGGCGCTGACCGTGCGCAGCTCGCGCTCTACCGGCTTGCCGTCGCGCGCGACGATGGCGTAGCGCCCCAGCCCGATGTCGGCCACGTCGCCGTCTTCAAGATAGATGATCTGGTCGGTCGTCCCGGCGAGGGCCAGGGCGTCCGAAGCGAGGAAGGTTTCGCCCGCGCTTTGCCCCGCGCCTACGCCCAGCACCAGCGGGTTTCCCTGGCGCGCGCCGACCACGCGCTGCGGCTCGGCTTTGCAGAACACGGCGATGGCGTACGCACCCTCGAGCTCCGCCGCCGCGCGCTGCACGGCGCGGAACAGGTCGCCCGCGTAGTGGCTGTGTATCAGGTGCGCGATGACCTCGGTGTCGGTTTGGGACTCGAACACATAGCCTTTGGCTTTCAGGCGCGTGCGCAACTCCTCGTAGTTCTCGATGATGCCGTTGTGCACCACCGCGATTTCGTCGCGGCTGAATATCGGGTGGGCGTTGACCGTGACCGGCGCGCCATGGGTGGCCCAGCGCGTGTGGCAGATGCCGGTGGAGCCGGTGAGCCCGGACTCGCGCACCTGCGCGTCCAGGTCCGCGACGCGCGATACGGTGCGCGCGCGCCGCAGCCGTCCGCCGCCTGCGGGATCGTAGACCGCCACGCCGCAGGAGTCGTAGCCGCGGTATTCGAGCCGGCGCAGTCCTTCGATCAATACCGGGACGATGTCCCGCTTGGCCACCGCTCCGACTATGCCGCACATCTATTTCTTTTCCTTATGCTGTTTCACCGGCCGCTTCCAGCCGGCGATGGTGACCTGCTTGGCGCGCGAGATAGTGAGCGCGCCTTCGGGCGCGTCCTTGGTGAGCGTGGTGCCCGCGCCCAGGGTTGCGCCCCGGCCCACGCGCACCGGCGCCACCAGCTGGGTGTCGGAGCCGATGTGCACGTCGTCCTCGATGATGGTGCGGTGCTTGTTGGCGCCGTCGTAATTGCAGGTGATCGTGCCGGCGCCGATGTTGACGTCGCGCCCCACCGTGGTGTCGCCGACATAGGCGAGGTGATTGGCCTTGGAGCGCGCCGCAATCTGGCTCGCCTTGACCTCGACGAAATTGCCGATGTGCACTTCCTCGGCCAGCGTGGTTCCCGGGCGCAGCCGCGCATACGGGCCGATGCGGCAGCGCGCGCCGATGTCGGCCTGGTCAAGATGGCAGAACGGCTCGATTCGGCTCCCCGCGGCGACCTTCACGTCGCGCAGCACGCAGTTCGCGCCTACGCTGACGCCTGCGCCGAGCACGACCTCGCCTTCGAACACGCAATTGACGTCGATCGCCACATCGCGCCCGCAGGCGAGACTGCCGCGAACGTCGATGCGCGCCGGGTCCGCCAGCGTCACACCGTCCCGCATCAACGCGTCCGCGGTCTGCCGCTGGAAGGTGCGCTCCAGCTCGGCCAGCTGCGCTTTGCTGTTTACGCCCAGGGTTTCCCAGGCTGCGGCGGGCGCCGCCGAACTCACGCTCACCTTGTCCGCCACCGCGGCCGCCACGACGTCGGTGAGGTAGTACTCCTTCTGCGCATTCTTGTTCTGCAAGCCGGCGAGCCAGGCTTGCAGCCGCGCGGTCGGCAGCACCATGATCCCGGTGTTGATTTCGCGCAGCGCGCGCTCGGCCGCGGTCGCATCTTTTTCCTCGACGATGCGCTTGATGCTGCCGCGGCTGCGCACGATACGGCCGTAGCCCTGCGGATCATCGAGCGCGATCGTGAGCAGGGCCATGTCCTTGCCCGCCGCGCCGATCAGGTCTCGCAGCGTTTGTGCCCGGGTGAGCGGCACGTCGCCGTACAGCACCAGCGTGGGGGCCTTGGTATTCAGATGCGGCAGCGCCTGCAGCAGGGCGTGGCCGGTGCCCAGTTGCGGCTCCTGTCTCACCCAGATCAAATCGGGTTGGCCGATCGCCTCGCGCACGCGCTCGCCGCCGTGGCCGTAAACGATGCAAATAACGCCGGGAGCCAGGCTGCGCGCGGTTGCTATGACATGCGCGAGCAGCGGCCGGCCCGCCAGCGGATGCAGCACCTTGGGCAAATCCGAGTGCATGCGCTTGCCCTGGCCGGCTGCGAGGATGACGACGTTCATGACATTTGATCTCTGGCGGGGGCGGAAATGATACCACGCTGCCCCCTGCGCTTGCCTTGTAGGAGCGGGGCTTTGCGGTATATCTTGCAAGCGCTTTCTCCTGGCCTGGCGCTCGCCTCCTTAGGGTTTATCGGCAGGCTGTTCGCCGAAGCAATCGATGATATCTCGCTCAAGCAGGCGGAAGCCGTGCGCGCCGCCGGCACGCGCCCCCGTTCCGGCGGCTTGCGGTCAGCCGCAGATCATGAGCTATTTAACATTAAATATCTGGTTTAACTTGTTGTGTTTATAAAAAAAATGTTGTACCGTTATGTGAGCGGTATAAACTCGATTCGGATTGCGTAGACGGGAGGCATGCGTGCACAACATATTCTTGGTAGCCCAGAAATCATCGAACCGGGAAATTTCGCGATTTTTGGCGTCGCTTTTCCTGGCGACAGCGCTGGCCACGCTCGCGGGTTGCGGATCCGGGGGAGCGGGAGGAAGTCCTGCCGCATCCGGATCCTCGGGAACTGCAGGATCAGGCGGTACAGGTACAACGGGCGCCGCTGCCACGGCGACTGTTAGCTTGGCCCTCACCGACGCCACCGGCGTACCCACTAGCGCTATTTCCACTGGCGCTTCTGCGAAAGTAAAAGCCACCGTGAAAGACGCGACAGGTGCGCTCGTTGCGAACACCGTCGTGACCTTCAGCACCGACGCGACTCTGGCAACCATTTCGCCAACATCCTCATCCGCCTTGACCGATGCCTCCGGCGTCGCCACTGTCACGCTGGATCCGGCATCGCTAACGGCATCAGGTGCGGGCACTCTGACTGCGACAGCGCAGGTGGGGACTCCCCCAGCGGCGGCGACCGGAACCATCGGCTTTTCGGTTGGCGCTTCCTCGGTCACCATTACAGCGCCAGTTCTCGGCGTTGGCGCAGCGGCGCTGTCAGCGTTCGGCACCACGAGCATTAGCGTTACCGTATCCAGCGGCGGGGTAGCTGTAACAACACCGCAAAACGTCACCTTTTCTTCCCCTTGTGCCAGCAGCGGCAAGGCCGTGCTGTCCACCGGCGTGGCCACCGTGGGCGGTGTCGCCACGGGTTCATACCGCGACAACGGTTGTGCCGGGACCGACGCCATTACCGCCTCGGTAGCAGGCGTGACCTCGGCTGCGACCAACTTGAGCATCACCCCGCCGACGGTGGGCTCAATCCAGTTTGTTTCCGCCACACCCGCAATTATTTTCCTGAAAGGAACCGGGGGCGTTGAAACGTCACAAGTTGTCTTCAAGGTGATAGATTCCGGCGGAAATCCGATCAGCGGCAAGACCGTCACCTTCACGTTGAGCACCCCGGTCGGTGGGATCACGCTGACACCAACACCGTCCACCGCGACTTCAGATGCGGCCGGCCTGGTCGTCACCAACGTCAATTCGGGCACGGTCAGCACGGCGGTACGGGTAACGGCCACGACCCCGGGGGCGACCGGCGGCACCACGCTTACCACCCAGTCGAGCGGATTGTCGATAACTACGGGTATTCCGACCCAGGTTGGTTTTTCTTTAAGCGCGACCAAGCTGAACCCGGAATTCGGGGATGTCGACGGAAACACAACGGTGCTGACCGCGCGTTTGGCCGACCACAATTCCAACCCGGTGCCCGACGGCACGGTGGTGAACTTTACAGCCGAAGGCGGCTCTATCGTCGGTACATGCCAGACGGCCGCAGGCGCCTGCAGTGCAACCATGACCAGTCAGAAACCACGACCCACCGACGGCCGGGTCACGGTACTCGCATACGCCGTGGGCGAGGAAAGCTTCCGGGACGCAAACGGCAATGGTGTCGCAGATTTGGTCTCTGTCGATTCAATCTCAGGCGCGGTGGTTAACGAAATGTTTGACATCAACGGCAAATCAACAGATATGCCCGAGGCCTTCCGCGATGACAACGAGAACGGAGTGCGTGACGCCGGAGAGACATTCATTGATTTCAACCAAAACGGGGGATTTGATGGTCCAGACGGTAAATATAACGGCGTGTTATGCGATAACGTCACCCCGCCACCGGTCGGAAGTTCCGCCGGCACCTGCAGCGCGACCAAGTCGATCCATGTACGCGGGTCCCTGGCCATAGTGTTTTCCGGCTCCACGGCATTTGTAAGCAAGATCTCGCCCGCCGCTGTCATCGACCTTGGCGGCTGCATCAGCCCGGGAACGACGACTCAGGTGGATTTGAGAATCGTGGATGCGGTGGGAAACCCGATGCCGGTCGGAACGACAGTGGTCGCCACGACATCAGACGGCACGATGACAGGGACCAGCACTTTTACGCAGGCGAATACCAATGCGACACCGGCGGCAGGTGCGGCAACCCATTCCGTGTTCATAAAGAACGACTCGGTGTTGACGACGTCGGGAACGCCGCCGGTTACCACCTGCAACGACCCGACCCCGTCCGGTTTCCTGACGATAGCGATCACCACGCCCGGAGGGGTGGCGGCGCCGGTTGCGACCTCGGTTCAGTTTTCCGTCAATAACTAAAAGCGGCGGTTCACAAGCGCTGATACGAACGGGCATCCTGCGGATGCCCGTTATTTTTGCGTGGCAACGAGGTACCCGTGCTTGAAGGTGGCGGCACCTTGTCCGCCCGGAAAGGGTCGCAACCCCGGATTCAGCGCGGCAGGTCGGATGTCCCCATGAGGAACTCATCCACGGCGCGCGCGCACTGGCGCCCTTCGCGTATCGCCCAGACCACCAGCGACTGGCCGCGGCGCATGTCGCCGGCGGCAAACACTTTGGCGTTCGACGTCCGGTAACAGCCATCGCCCTCAGTCGTGGCCTTGACGTTGCCGCGCGCGTCCTGTTCGAGTCCGAGCTCTTCGATCAGGCCAGCCTGCGCCGGTCCGAGAAAACCCATGGCAAGCAGTACCAGGTCGGCCTTGAGTTCGAATTCGCTGCCCGGAATCTCGGCCATCTTGCCCTCCTTCCACTCGACGCGCACCGCGACCAGTTTGTTCACCTTGCCGTTCGCACCCTCGAGGCGTTTGGTGGCGACTGACCAGTCGCGCGCGCAGCCTTCCTCATGCGAACTGGAAGAGCGCAGCTTGAGCGGCCAGTCGGGCCAGACCAGAAACTTGTTTTCCTGCGTCGGCGGCTGCGGCAGCAGTTCGAACTGGGTCACCGAAGCCGCGCCCTGGCGATTGGAAGTGCCGACGCAATCGGAACCGGTGTCGCCGCCGCCGATGACCACCACGTGTTTGCCGGTCGCGATGATTTGGCCCGCGATCTTGTCGCCGGCCACCACCTTGTTCTGCTGCGGCAGGAATTCCATGGCGAAATGCACGCCGCTGAGTTCGCGCCCCGGAACCGGCAGGTCGCGCGGGCGCTCGGCACCGCCTGACACGACCACGGCGTCGAACTCCTGCAGGAGTCGGTCGGCCGGCACCGCATTTGCGCCGCTGCCGCCCACAGCCTGCCCCGCCCTGAACACCACGCCCTCGGCGCGCATCTGCGCCACGCGCCGGTCGATCAAGTGCTTCTCCAGCTTGAAATCGGGGATGCCGTAGCGCAACAGCCCGCCGATGCGGTCGTTTTTCTCGTACAGCGCCACGTCGTGCCCGGCGCGCGCGAGTTGCTGCGCACAGGCGAGTCCGGCCGGACCCGAGCCAACCACCGCCACTTTCTTGCCCGTTTTGCGCTCAGGCGGCTGCGGCAGCACCCAGCCCATTTCCCAGCCTTTGTCGATGATCGCATGCTCGATCGACTTGATGCCCACCGCGTCGTTGTTGATATTGAGCGTGCATGCCGCTTCGCACGGCGCCGGGCAGACGCGGCCGGTGAATTCGGGAAAGTTGTTGGTCGAATGCAAGGTTTCCAGCGCTTCGCGCCAGTTCTGCTTGTAGACCAGGTCGTTCCAGTCGGGAATGATGTTGTTGACCGGGCAGCCGCTGGTGCAGAAGGGCGTGCCGCAATCCATGCAGCGCGCGCCCTGTACCGCGGCCTCCTGCTCGGACAGGTGGCGCACGAACTCGCGATAATGCTGCTTGCGCGCTTCAGGGGCTTCACTCCCCTCCTGCAGCCGCTGGAACTCCAAGAAACCGGTTATCTTGCCCATTCGAATCAACCCTTAAATCGATAATCTTTCGCCACCAGCATCACAAAGCGCACGCAGCAGGACGACGCGGCTCTTGCGTCGTGTGCTCGGCGCCTCAGGCCGCGATCTTGCCGCCCTTGGCGGCGAGATCGCCAAGCGCGCGCCGGTACTCGTGCGGAAATATTTTTACGAATTTGCTGCGGTATTGCACCCAGGCGCCGAGCACTCTTTTGGCCTGCTCGCTGCCGGTGTACCTGAGGTGGTTTTCCACCAGGCGTTTGAGCACGGCTTCGTCGGCCTGTCCCAGATGCCAGATGCCGCGCGCAAGTTTGCCCTCCTGCTCCGCCTCGGCCAACAGCGGCTCCATCTGCACCATGGACGTATTGCAGCGTTGCACGAAGCTCCCGTCCTCGTCGAGCACGTAGGCGATGCCGCCGGACATGCCGGCGGCGAAATTGCGCCCGGTCGTTCCGAGCACCACCACGGTGCCGCCGGTCATGTACTCGCAGCCGTGGTCCCCCGTGCCTTCGACCACCGCGCTGGCGCCGGAGTTGCGCACCGCAAAGCGCTCGCCGGCGACCCCGCGAAAATACGCCTCGCCCGCTATCGCGCCGTATAGCGCCGTGTTGCCAACGATGATGTTCTCGCTAGGCTCACCGCGAAACTTGGGCGAAGGTTGCACCACGATGCGCCCGCCGGAGAGGCCCTTGCCGCAGTAGTCGTTGGTGTCGCCGATCAGATCGAGCGTGATCCCTTTCGCCAGAAACGCGCCGAAGCTCTGCCCGGCACTGCCGGCAAACTTGATGTGGATGGCGTCCTCGGGGAGGCCGGCGTGTCCGTGGCGTCGCGCAACTTCCCAGGACAACATGGTCCCGACCGTGCGGTTGATGTTGCGTATCGGCATGTCGATCGCGACCTTCTGGCCGCGCTCGAGCGCGGGCGCGGCCAGTTCGATCAGGCGGTGATCCAGCGCGCCCGCAAGGCCGTGGTCCTGCTTTTCGCTGTTGTAACGCGCCACCTCCGCGCCGACCTGCGGCTGCAGAAAGACGCGCGAGAAGTCCAGTCCCTTGGCCTTCCAATGTTCTATGCCCGCTTTCATTTCGAGCAGATCCGAACGCCCGATCAACTCGTTGACGCTGCGCACGCCGAGCGCGGCCATAATCTCGCGCGCCTCTTCAGCGACGTAGAAAAAGAAATTGACCACGTGCTCGGGTTTGCCCTGGAATTTGCGGCGCAATACCGGATCCTGCGTCGCCACGCCCACCGGGCAGGTGTTGAGATGGCATTTGCGCATCATGATGCAGCCCTCGACCACCAGCGGCGCGGTGGCGAAACCGAATTCATCTGCGCCCAGCATGGCGCCGATGACCACGTCGCGCCCGGTCTTGATCTGGCCGTCGACCTGCACCGCGATGCGCCCGCGCAGCCGGTTGAGCACCAGCGTCTGCTGCGTTTCCGCGAGGCCCAGCTCCCATGGGGTGCCCGCGTGTTTGATCGAAGACCAGGGCGAAGCGCCGGTACCGCCATCGTGGCCGGAAATGGTGACGTGGTCGGACTTGGCCTTGGCCACACCCGCGGCCACGGTGCCGACGCCGGTTTCGGACACGAGCTTGACGCTGATAGACGCATTGGGATTGGCGTTCTTCAGGTCGTGAATCAGCTGCGCCAGATCCTCGATCGAATAGATGTCGTGGTGCGGCGGCGGCGAAATCAGGCCCACGCCCGGCACCGAGAAACGGATCTGCGCGATGTACTCCGACACCTTGTGGCCGGGCAGCTGACCGCCTTCGCCGGGCTTGGCGCCCTGCGCCATCTTGATCTGGATCTGGTCGGCGCTGGCGAGGTATTCCGCGGTGACACCGAAACGGCCCGACGCGACCTGTTTGATCTTGGAGCGCAGCGAATCGCCTTCGTTGAGCGCGAGATCGCGCTCGACGTTGTGCCGCCCCAGACGCGAGGCGAGCGTCTCGCCGGCCTTCGCCAGCGCATAGCGGTTGCGATCTTCGCCGCCCTCGCCGGTGTTCGACTTGCCGCCGATGCGGTTCATCGCGATGGCGAGCGTGGTGTGCGCCTCGGTGGAAATAGAGCCGAGCGACATGGCGCCGGTGACGAAGCGTTTGACGATTTCCTTCGCCGGCTCGACTTCCTCGATCGGGATCGGCTGCGCCTGCCCGAACTTGAATTCGAACAAACCGCGGAACGTCATGTGGCGCTTGGACTGGTCGTTGATGATGCGCGCGTATTCCTTGTAGCTGGCGAAGCTCGACTGCCTGGTCGCGTGCTGCAGCTTGGCGATAGCGTCCGGCGTCCACATGTGCTCTTCGCCGCGGACGCGGAATGCGTATTCCCCGCCCGCGTCGAGCGCATGGGCCAGCACTGGATCAGAACCGAAAGCCTGATGGTGCAAGCGTATTGCTTCCTCCGCCACTTCGAACAAGCCTATGCCCTCTACGTTGGAGGACGTGCCGGTAAAATACTTGTCGACGAGTTCGCGCGACAGCCCTACTGCCTCGAATATCTGCGCGCCGGTATAGGACATGTAGGTGGAAATGCCCATCTTGGACATGACTTTCAGCAGTCCCTTGCCGACCGCCTTGACGAAATTCCCGATTGCCTTGCGGCCGTCTGTGCCAGCGGGCAGAAGGCTCAGCATGTCGAGCACGGTCTCTAGCGCGAGATAGGGATGTATGGCTTCGGCGCCGTAGCCCGCGAGCAGCGCGAAATGGTGCACTTCGCGCGCGGAGCCGGTTTCCACCACCAAGCCCGCGCTGGTGCGCAAACCTTTGACCACCAAATGCTGGTGAACGGCGGACAGCGCCAGCAACGCCGGAATCGCGACATTGTCGCGGTCGACGCGGCGATCGGAGATGATAATGACGCTGTAGCCGGAGCGAACCGCATCCTCTGCCTGGGCGCACAGGCTCGCGAGGCGCGCCTCGATCGCCTCGTGGCCCCAGGCGACCGGATAGGTGATGTCGAGCTCGGAGGACTTGAACTTGCCCTCGGTATTGCGATCGATGTGCCGGATCTTGTCCATCTCGTAGAAATCCAGCACCGGCTGGCTGACTTCGAGCCGGATCGGCGGGTTGATCTCGTCTATCCCCAGCAGGTTCGGCTTCGGGCCGATGAAGCTCACCAGGCTCATCACCAGATCCTCGCGGATCGGATCGATCGGCGGGTTGGTCACCTGAGCGAACAGCTGCTTGAAGTAGTGGTACAGGGACTTGTTCTTGCTCGAGAGCACCGCAAGGGGCGAATCGTTGCCCATCGAGCCGATGGCCTCTTCGCCGGCCGCGGCCATAGGCAGCATCAGAAACTTGAGGTCCTCCTGCGTATAACCGAAGGCCTGCTGGCGATCGAGCAGCGGCGATGCCGAGCGCGGCGGCCATGGGGTCGCGCTCTCCACTTCATCGAGCCGTACGCGGATGCGCTCCATCCACTCGCTGTAGGGTTTCGCTGCCGCCAGCGTTTCCTTCAGTTCCTTGTCGTCGATGATGCGGCCGCGCTCGAGGTCGATGAGAAACATCTTGCCCGGCTGCAGCCGCCATTTCTTGACGATCTTTTCCTCAGGAATAGGCAGCACGCCCGCCTCGGAGGCCATGATCACCAAGTCGTCGTCGGTGACGATATAGCGCGCCGGGCGCAGGCCGTTGCGGTCCAGCGTCGCGCCAATCTGGCGGCCGTCGCTGAAAGCGACCGCCGCGGGCCCGTCCCAGGGCTCCATCATCGCCGCATGATATTCGTAGAAGGCGCGCCGGTTGGCGTCCATCGTGTTGTGCTTTTCCCAGGCCTCGGGGATGAGCATCATCATGGCGTGGGCAACCGAGTAGCCTCCCATGACCAGAAGTTCGAGCGCGTTGTCGAACGACGCCGAGTCGGACTGCCCGTCGTAGATCAAAGGCCAGATCTTGTTCAGGTCCGCGCCGAGAACCGGGCTGGAAATCGCCTGTTGCCGCGCGCGTATCCAGTTGACGTTGCCGCGCAGGGTATTGATCTCCCCGTTATGCGCAATCATGCGGAACGGGTGCGCCAGATCCCAGGTGGGAAAGGTATTGGTGGAGAAGCGCTGGTGCACCAGCGCGAGAGCCGACACCAGGCGCGGATCCTGCAGATCCTTGTAATAGCGGCCCACCTGGTCGGCCAGCAGCAACCCCTTGTAGACCAAGGTGCGCGCCGACATCGACGGCACGTAGAATTCCTTGCCGTGCTTGAGCCGCAGCGCCTGGATCGCGTGACCGGACGACTTGCGGATAATGTAAAGCTTGCGCTCCAGCGCGTCGGTCACCGTCACTTCGCCGCCACGGCCGATGAACACCTGGCGGATCACCGGTTCTATGCGTTTTCCCGATGCTCCCAGCCCCGAATTGTCGCGCGGCACGTCGCGCCAGCCGAGCAGGACCTGCTGCTCGTCTTTGATCGCGCGCTCGATTTCGTACTCGCAGGCGAGGCGCGACGCCGCTTCCTGCGGCAGGAACACCATGCCCACGCCGTACTGGCCGGCGGGCGGAAGCTGCACGCCCTGCGCCGCCATCTCTTCGCGCAGAAACCGGTCCGGAATCTGGAGCAGGATGCCCGCACCATCGCTGGCCAGCGGATCCGCCCCGACCGCGCCGCGGTGCGCGAGGTTCTTCAGGATCAGCAGCCCTTGGTCGACTATGGCGTGGCTCTTGGCGCCCTTGATATTGGCGACAAAGCCGACGCCGCAGGCGTCGTGTTCGTTGGCGGGGTCGTACAGCCCTTGTGCCGCGGGGCGATTCAGGGGTAAGGCCAATTCGGTCACGCTCGCACCTCTAGCTGCATATTGGCTCCGGAAAGTCGTGCATGCGCCCGGAGCGCGTTGGTTGGTAAGGGACTCTTCCCCCATCCCCCAGATCCGGCGGCCGCTTCTGGAACTCTGAAACGGCCCTTAGGGCTTTTCTGGCGGAACCAGCGATTTTACCTGCGGACCTTTGTTACTTCAAGCGCTTAGGGCGGCCGCGAATGCCCCATTGCGGTGCAGCGGACTCGGCTCAGAAAGTGCTGGTCAAGGTCTGCTGCAACAGGTCGGCGGGCACTTCGGCGCGGACGGACGCGGCGCCGATTCGGTCCAGCAGGATAAAGCGCAGCTTCCCGCCCTCGGTCTTTTTGTCGACCGCCATAGACTCCTGCAGACGCCCGGGGGCAATACCCGGCTGGGCAACAGGCAGGCGGGCACGCTCGAGCAGGGCGATGACCCGGTCCACGTCGGCCTGCCCAATGTAGCCCATGCGGCGCGACAGATCGGCAGCCATCACCATACCCGCGGCCACCGCCTCGCCATGCAACCACTTGCCGTAACCGAGGCCGGATTCGATCGCATGGCCGAAGGTGTGACCGAAATTGAGCAGCGCGCGCACGCCGGTCTCGCGCTCGTCCTCGGCCACCATCGCAGCTTTGATTTCGCAGCAACGGCGCACGGCATGCGCCAGGGCCTGCTGATCGCACGCCAGCAATTTTTCCACGTTCTGCTCCAGCCAGGCGACGAAGTCCTCATCGCGTACGAGGCCGTGCTTGATCACCTCCGCCAGGCCGGCGGACAGTTCGCGCTGCGGCAGGGATTTCAATACCGCCGTGTCGGCCAGCACCAGCCGCGGCTGGTAGAACGCGCCGATCATGTTCTTGCCCGAGGGGTGATTGATCCCGGTTTTTCCTCCGACCGAGGAGTCCACCTGGGCAAGCAGGGTGGTCGGCACCTGGATGAAGGGGATGCCGCGCATATAGGTCGCCGCGGCAAAACCGGCGAGGTCTCCTATGACACCGCCGCCGAGGGCGATCAGCGTGGTCTTTCGGTCGCAGCGCGCCTCGATCAGCGCGTCGTAAATGCGGTTCAGGGTAGTCCCGTCCTTATAGCGCTCGCCGTCGGCCAGCACGATGCTGATGGCCTCCACCCCCAGAGCGCGCAAGCCCTGGCTCAGCGGCTGCAGATACAAAGGCGCGACCGTGGTGTTGGTGACGATGGCCACCCTGGGCAGGTCCAGATGCGGCAGGATCAGCCCTGGGTTGGACAGCAGACCCGCGCCGATCTGTATCGGGTAGGCGCGCTCGCCCAGTTCTACGCGGAGAGTCTGCATCGTTCGCGCAACTGGGGCAGCAATTGGTGAAGCAGGGCGCGCGCGCTTTGACGGCCGGTATCTATCACGATGTCGGCAATTTCGCGGTAGAGCGGATCGCGCTGCAGATAAAGGGTTTGGAGCTTTTCCAGCGGATCGGTGTTCTGCAGCAAAGGCCGCGACTTGTCGTGCCGGGTGCGATGCCACAGATCCTTGGGCTGACCGTGCAGATACACCACGATGCCGCGCGCGGCGAGGTGCTTGCGGTTGTCCGGATCGAGCACTGCGCCGCCGCCGGTGGCCAGCACCACGTTGGCGAGCTGCGTCAACTGGTCGAGGACTTGCTTCTCGCGGGCGCGAAAGCCGGCCTCGCCTTCGATCTCGAATATGAGCGAGATCCTGACACCGGTGCGGCGCTCGATCTCGTGATCGGTGTCATGGAAATCCTTGGCGAGTTCGGTCGCGAGCTGTCTGCCCGCCGTGGTTTTTCCCGCTCCCATCAGGCCGACGAGAAATATGTTGTCCGAGTTTTTCACGCTTCCATTCTAGCAGTACCCACCCCTCAAGAAACCGCTCGCCCGGCACGCTTTCCCTCCCAAGCGCGGGCCTTGAAACCGGCAGCACTAGGCCTAGGCGGGGCGATGCGGCGCTCGCCCTTGCTTGAGCGCGGACCGGCCAAAAAAAGAGCCGGAATCCCGGCTCCTTTTGAGCGCAACGAAGAAACGGTCAGCGTACGGTCAGGCGGTCATCCACGATGCGCGGCGTGATGAACACCAATAGCTCGGTCTTGTTGTCCGTCTTGCTGTTATTCCTGAACAAATTGCCCAGCACCGGTATGTCACCGAACAGCGGTACCTTGGTCGTGGTGTTGCGTTCGTCCTGGCTGAAGATGCCGCCGATCACGACCGTGCCGCCATTCTCGACCAGAACCTCGGTTTTGACGTGCTTGGTGTCGATGGCGAAGCCCGCCGCCGTCACCTGCCCCACCGAGTCCTTGTTGATATCCAGCGTCATGATGATGTTGCCGTCCGGGGTGATCTGCGGTTTCACTTTCAGGCTCAGGTTGGCTTTGCGGAAAGACACGCTGGTCGCCCCGCTGGAGGTTGCCGCCTGGTACGGCAACTCGGTACCCTGTTCGATCAAGGCCTCGACCTTGTCTCCGGTCAGCACCCGCGGGCTGGATATGATCTTGCCCTTTCCGTCTGCCTCGAGCGCACTCAACTCCAGGCTGATGAAACGGGTGAAGTTCCGGTTGAACAATATCGTCGATATCACCCCGGCGTTGAACCCGCCCAGGCCGTTGGCAGGCATGCTGACGTTCTGGCTGGTGGCACCCGATAGATCGGGTGCGGTCGGCGTCGTCGTCGCGCTCGTGAGGTTTTGCGCGGTGTTCGACAGGCTCGGGCCGTAGGTCGTGCGCAATCCCTGGCCTACCAGCCAGTTGCCGCCCGGCACCGTCTCGTTGTAGCCGAGCTTGGCGCCGAGGTTCTTGCTGAAGCTGTCGTTCGCCTCGACGATACGCGCCTCTATCATCACCTGGCGCACCGGCACGTCGATCTGCGAGATCAGCTTGCGCACTTCGGCCAGACGGGTAGGCACGTCCTGCACGAACACGGTGTTGGTGCGCGCATCGACCACCGCACTGCCGCGCTTGGACAGCACTTTTTGATTCGCCGAACTCAGCAGCGCCTGCACGTCCTGCGCCTTCTGGTAATTGAGCACAAAACTCTCGGTGCGCACCGCCTCCAGCTCGCCGATCTGCTGCTGCGACTCGAGCATGAGTTTTTCCTTGGTCGCAAGTTCGTCGCGCGGCGCGATCCACACCACGTTGCCGTTCTTGCGCATGTCCAAGCCGCGCGTGTCGAGGATGATCTGCAGCGCCTGGTCCCAGGGCACGTCCTTCAGGCGCAAGGTCAGGCTGCCGCCTACCGCGTCGCTGGTAATGATATTGAGGTCGGTGAAATCGGCGATCACGTTGAGCACGCTGCGCACTTCGACGTTCTGGAAATTAAGCGACAATTTCTCTCCGCTGAAACCGGTTTTGCTGCCCTGGGTCAACTTGTTCGGATCGGCGACGACCGGCTTCACTTCGACCACGAACTGGGTGTCGGTCTGGTAGGCGCTATGCTCCCACTGACCCTTGGGCGTGATCACCATGCGCACGTTCTCGCCCTGGGTAAAGGTGTTGATCGCCTGGACCGGGGTGCCGAAATCGACCACATCCAGGCGCCGGCGCAGCTTGTCCGGCAGCGCCGTCTTGAAGAAGTCGATCACCAGATTCTGCCCCTGCGCGCGAATATCTATCCCGGTCGAGCTGTCGGAAAGATCGACCACGATGCGGCCTTCGCCGGCGTTGCCGCGGCGGAAATCGATATCGCGCACGGTATGCGTATCGACCTGTTTAGCCTCGACGAAATGGGTAACTGCGGCACCGCTGCCGGCGCTCGCAACCGTCGCCCCGGACAGAACGACGATCAGGTTCTTGCCGTCGATCTGGGTATCATAGCCAACCAGCTGGCGCAGGTTCAATACCATGCGTGTGCGCTCCCCGGCCTGAACCATGTTCATGCTCACCAGTTCGCCTTCGCCGATGCGCTGGCTGTTGCGTCCCAGGCCGTTTACCGTGTTGGGCAGATCGAACGCAATGCGCGCCGGGTTGGCGACGGTGAAGCTTCCGGGCTGCGACTTGAGCGCTTCCTTCAGCGTCAGCTTGATGATGACCTTGCCGCTTTGCTGCGACACGTTGAAGGACTCGACGCTGTTCGGCGGCGTTTGTGCCAGCGCCAGCGTCGCCCAAAGGAATGCGGTTACGAAGCCGAATACGCCTAGATTTTTAGCCATAGAGTTCCTCACCTTCCTTTTGCCGCTTCCGCTTCGACCATCTGCAGCGCGACCTTGCGCTCAGTCCAGTCGCCAGATGCATCCTGCACCAGCTCTTTGAGGTTAATCTGATTGTCGGTGATATCGGCAATGAGGCCGAAATTCTGCCCCAGGTAATTGCCCGCCTTCACTCGGTAGACGCTGCTGTCGGCGCGCACCAATGCATAGTTGACCCCGTTCTGCGAGATCGTCCCGACCATCTTCAGCGATTCCAGCGGATAGGCTTCCAGCGGCTCTCTCGGCCGGCTGGTGTTGGGCGCATTCGCACCGCCACGGTTTTTCACCGCGGTGCCAATTGCGAGTTCGATCTTGGCCGTGCCAAACGGGTCGGGCAAATCAAACGCCTGGTACGGCACCGGCTCGTAAGGTTTTACCACCGGCAGCGGAGGGATGCGGGGGCGCAAGTCCTTGGTGATGTTCTTCAGTTCTTCCTTCAGATCCTGATGCTCGTCGCCGCCGCACGCGGCGAGAAACAGCAAAGTCACGATGACGGCTAGGTTTTTCATCACTTCTTGACCGGCGTCTTGGCGGCTTTCTTCTGTTTCGCCACCTCTTCGTCATCCAGGTAGCGGAACGTCTTGGCGCTGGTGTCCATCGCAAGCAGGTTGCCATCCTTGCCCGCCGGGGTGATGGAGATATCGTTGAGCGTGACGATGCGCGACAACTGCGCAATGTCGCTCGCAAACTGTCCCATGTCGTGGTAGCTGCCGGTGACCCGGACGGCGACTGGAAGCTCGGCGTAGAAATCCTTCATCGTTTCCTGCGCCGCGGGCCGGAACAGCTCGAACTGCAGCCCCCGGCCCAGCCCCGCCTGGTTGATATCCACCAGCAGCGCGTCCATCTGCGACTTGTTGGGCAGTTGCTTTAGCAGCGCGCCGAAAGAGGTATCGATCTCGCGCAGTTGCTGGCGGTACAAATCGAGATTGACCGCCAGCTGTTTCTTGTTCTTGTATTCGTCCTTGAGCTTTGCCTCCTGCTCAGCGCCGGCCGCGAGTTCGTCTACCTGTCCCTGCCAATCGGCCACGTAGCCGACCGCAACCAGCGCTGCCAAGGTCACAAGCAGCGCGAGCAGCTTGGGCAGGGCGGGCCAGGTTCCCGGATCCTTAGGGTTGAGATACTTGAATTGTTCGAGCAGCTTGTTCATCGGCCACCCCTACTTTTTTGCGCCTGCCGCAGCTGCGCGGGCCGGCGCGGTCTTGGCGGCTTCGGCTTCAGTTTGCTGCCTCTTGATACCGACGTTCATCACGAATTCCGACAGGCGTTTGCCGCCGACGTTGGCCACCTTGATCTCGACCAGACTCGGATTCTCCAGATGGGGCGACGCCTCCAGGTTGCGCATCAACGTCGATACCCGGGCGTTGGATTGAGCATATCCGGTCAAATTGACCCGATAGCCGGTCTGTTTGATCGACTTCAGATAGACACCATCCGGCGTCTGCCGCACCAGCTGCTCGAGCAGATACACCGTCTGGGCACGATCCGCCTGCAGCGTTTCGATCACCTGCTTGCGCGATAACAGTGCCTGAATCTCTTCCTTCAGCTTCTTGATCTCCTCGATTTCCTTGTCGAGTTTCGCGTTCTCGTCCTTGAGGAAGCGGTTGCGCTCGGTCTGGGTGGAAATACGCGTCGCGTAATAGCCGTGCACCAGCAGGACGATCGATGCGGCCAGGCCGGCGACCATTCCCATGAGAATGAAAAACTGCAGATTGTGGGCCTTGCGCCGCGCTTCGCGCCACGGCAGCAGGTTGATGCGGATCACGGATCGAATCTCCGCATCGCCAGGCCGCACGCGACCATCATCGAGGGCGCGTCGACGAGCAGCTTCTTCGGCTGGATCCGCGGCGACACCTGCATGCTCGCAAACGGATTGGCGACCCGGGTGTTGACCTGGGAGCGCGATCCGACGATGTCTTCCAGCCCGGGAATCACCGCCGAACCGCCGGTGAGCAGGATGTGCTCGATGCTGGTGTACTGGGTGGAGGTGAAGAAAAACTGCATCGCGCGCTGCACTTCGAGCGCCAGATTTTCCAGGAACGGGCGCAGGATTTCGGCTTCGTAGGAGTCGGGCAAGCCGCCGCTGCGCTTTGCGTTCTCGGCTTCCTCCTGGCTCATGCCGTATTGGCGCATGATGTCCTGGGTCAGTTGGCCGCCACCGAACGCCTGCTCGCGCGTGTACACAGTCTGATCATTTCGCAGCACGGTGACGTTCATCACGTTGGCGCCGATGTCGACCAAGGCGATGTTCTGTTCCCTGCCGTCGTCCGGGAACTGCTTTTTGATCAGCTCGAACGCGGCCTGCACGGCATAGGATTCCACGTCCATGACCAGGGACTTCAGCCCGGCGGCCTCGGCTACCGCAACGCGGTCTTCCACTTTTTCCTTGCGCGATGCGGCGATCAGCACCTCCGCCTCCTCGGCGTTCGACGGCGCGGGACCGATCACTTGATAGTCGAGGTTTACTTCTTCCAGCGCGAAAGGGATGTACTGGTTGGCCTCAGTCTCGACCTGGACACCCAGTTCGTCATCGCGCAAGCCGGCCGGCACTACAATCTTCTTGGTGATCACCGCGGCCGTCGGGAGCGCCATCGCAACGTTCTTGGTGCGCGTCGCCAGTTTTTTCCATCCGCGCTTGACCGTTTCTACCACGGCCTCGAGGTTGGTGATATTGCCGTCCACCACCGAGTCCTTGGCCAGGGGTTCGATGACATAGCGCTCCACGCGCAGCGCCCCTTTGCCCGCATCGACAATCTCGACCATCTTGACGGAGGACGAACTGATGTCCATCCCGAAAAGGGGCGGTGCTTTAGGCTTGAATATGTCAAGGTCCAAGGTGAATTTCCCTTTGAACTATCCCCGGTTAGGCGCGATACAGATAATTTACGTTAAATGCTAGCAACAAGTCCAGACGATGTAAAGCAAATAATGGGGGCCGGTTTGTGCGTTTCGAAGGGCAAGCGGCGCGCCCTGCCAGCGGGGATACTCTATAATGCCTGCCTTTCGAGGAGCTTGGGGATCGTGGTCCTGGCGGCCTACCGGCCTCGGCGGATTGGCCGCACCCGCCAGGGAAACACCGCCGTCTTAGGCCCGCGCCCGGCGCGGCGACAGCGACCCTCGACCATTACTTGGCCGTAGCGGTATTGCCGAAGCGGCCCCTGACTTAGGAGAGCATGGGGGATATCCCCCATATTGGAATGAGTTCTAAATCCCTTATGTGGTTGCGTCTTATCGCGTTTCCCGTCCTGCTTCTCGCGGGACTGGGCATCATTGCCGGCGCGCTCCTCGGTCTCATGGTCCTGCTCGCCTATCCCAGCCTGCCTTCGCTCGATGTGCTGACCGATTACCGACCCAAGATACCCCTGCGGGTGTACAGCGCGGAGGGCATCCTGATCGGCGAGTTCGGCGAGGAGCGCCGCGCCATCGTCGCCATCGGCGACGTCCCCGAGATTATGAAACAGGCCATCCTCGCAGCCGAAGACGAACGCTTTTACCAGCATACCGGAGTGGACTACCAGGGCGTCATCAGGGCGGCCTACTCCAATCTGACTTCGGGCGGCAGGCGCCAGGGCGCCTCCACGATCACCATGCAGGTGGCGCGGAATTTCTTTCTGTCCAAGGAAAAGACGCTGACGCGCAAGCTGTACGAAGCGCTGCTCGCCTTCAAGATCGAGGCGAGCCTGTCCAAGGACGAGATTCTGCAGATCTACATCAACCAGATCTACCTCGGACAGCGCGCTTATGGCTTTGCCGCGGCAGCCCAGACTTACTTCGGCAAGGCCCTGAAGGATATCAATGTCGCCGAGGCGGCGATGCTCGCCGGCTTGCCCAAGGCCCCCTCCAGCTTCAATCCCGTGGTCAACCCCAAGCGCGCCAAACAGCGGCAGCTGTACGTATTGCGGCGCATGCATGAGTTGGGCCACCTGACCGATGCCCAGTTCGCAGAAGCGCAGAATGCACCGATGGCGGTCAAGCACCAGGCCAACGAGTACTCCCTGCGCGCCGAATATGTCGCCGAAATGGTGCGCCAAATGCTGTACGAACGCTTCGCCGACGACGTGTATACCAAGGGTTATCGCATCTATACCACCATCAACAAGGCAGACCAGGAGGCGGCGTACGCGGCGCTGCGCCGCGGCGTGCTGGATTACGACAAGCGCCACGGCTATCGCGGCCCCGAGGGTTTTGTCGAGTTGCCTTCGGAGGGCCCGCCGGAAGAAGCCATCGAAGAGGCGCTGGCGGAGGAAACCGACGATGACGACCTGCTTGCGGCGGTGGTGCTGGAGGCGAGCACCAAACAGGTTCGGGCCTATCTTCGCGGCGGAGAGGTAGTAAGCATAACGGGCGAGGGGCTCAGATTCGCGCAGAAGATGCTCGACGACAAGGCCGCCCCGAACAAGCGGATCCGGCGCGGCGCCCTGATCCGCATCGAGAAGGACGAAAAGCACAATTGGCAAATTCTGCAGCTGCCGGAGGCCGAGGCCGCGCTGGTCGCGATCAGCCCAAGCGACGGCAGGGTGCGTGCCCTGGTGGGCGGCTTCGACTTCAACCGCAGTAAGTTCAACCATGTCACCCAGGCTTGGCGGCAGCCCGGCTCCAGTTTCAAACCCTTCATCTATTCGGCGGCGCTGGAGAAAGGCTTCACCCCCGCAACCGTAGTCAACGACGCGCCGATAGTGGTAGACGCGGCCCAGACCGGCGGGCAAACCTGGGAGCCGCACAATTACGACGGCAAGTACGACGGTCCGATGCGCCTGCGCACGGGTCTGGCGAAGTCGAAGAACATGGTCTCGATCCGCATATTGCAGGCAATCGGCACGCAATACGCCCAGGATTACATCACCCGCTTCGGCTTCGACGCGGACAAGCACCCCCCCTATCTCACCATGGCGCTGGGCGCCGGCTCGGTAACGCCCTGGCAAATGGCACGCGGCTATGCAGTATTCGCCAACGGCGGCTATCGCATCGAACCTTACATAGTGCAGCGCATCGTCGACGACCGCGGCAACGTCCTCGCCCAGGCGCAGGCGCCGCGCGCCGGCGACGAAAGCCTGCGGGTGATCGACGCGCGCAACGCCTTTGTCATGGACAGCATGCTGCACGACGTGGTGCGCTATGGCACGGCCGCGCGCGCGATGTCCCTGGGGCGCAAGGATCTGGCGGGCAAGACCGGCACCACCAACGACCTCGTCGACGCCTGGTTCGCGGGCTATCAGCCGACCCTGGTGGCCATCGCCTGGATCGGATTCGACCAGCCGCGCAAGCTCGGCAACAGCGAAACCGGGTCGGCCGCCGCGCTACCGATCTGGATGAACTTCATGAGCAAGGCGCTCAGGGGCGTGGACGAGTCGTTCCAGCAGATTCCTGAGGGGATAGTCAGCGTCAACGTGAATCCGGACACCGGGCTGGCGGCCAGCGACAGCAGGCTGAGCGAGTACTTTTATCGCGAAAACGTCCCGGCAGCGCAGAAACGCGACGCGCCGGAAGGCGACACGCCGGCACCGGCGGAAATCAAGACGGCGCCACTCAGGCCACCAACGTTTTAGCCTGGAAGCGGTTGCGCGCCACGCGCCATCAATCTTCCCCTGCAGCCAGGTTGACCGTCTCCCCTGACTGCTGGCTGACATAGGCCGATACCGCGGCGGACAATTTCCCGCCGTCGCGCCGATCGGTTTCCCGCGGCGCCAGCTCTGCCAGGCGAACGAATTCGCTTTCGTCCACCGGTCTTGCGCCAACTAGGCCCGTGCTAAGATTCACGCATGCGTGCCATCGTCACCGTCATCCTGCTTTGCGTGCTGCTTCAGGCCTGCGGATCCAAGGGCGCACTCGTCCTGCCGCCGGAAAATGACGGCCCGCAGCAGTCCCGTACGAACAAGCAAAACTAGGAGCCATGTTCGAGTTCCGCAGCGGCGCGCTGTCGCAGGGATCTGGGCGGCGGAAATCATGGTCGACGCGGCGCAAGATCGCATTTGATCCGGGAGCGGGGGCGGCCCGAATCACTTTTTGCTTCGGAACACCTTTTGCGCTAGATTGCGCAATCTTCATCACCCACCGAACCCGTTGCGCCGCCTGGTTAAACCGATCGTCCGCCACATTCAAGGAACGCGAGGGAAGGGCTGCGCAGGCCTGACTTTGTGTCCTTGCCGATTCCAACTCAGATCCACCTACCGCATTTTGAGACGACTGTGACCAAGTCAAACAAACTAAAGCTTTCCGGGATCGCCTTGGCCGCGGGGCTGGCTGCAATCCTATTCGTCAACCAGCAAACGGGACTTCGCGCGCAGGACGCGAAGCCCGCCCAGGCCGCCCCCGCCGTTCCCGTCTCGGTCGCGACGGTCGGGCAACAGACCGTCGCGGTACGGATCCAGGCGATCGGCAACGTCGAAGCCTACTCCACGGTCGCACTCAAAGCGCGGGTGGACGGGCAGATCGTCGAGGTTAAATTCAAAGAGGGGCAGGAAGTAAAGAAGGGCGCGGTGCTGTTCAAGATCGATCCGCGTCCGTTCGAGGCGACGCTGCGCCAGGCCGAAGCCAACCTGATGCGCGACACCGCGCAGAAGGAGCAAACACGTTCGCAGGAGCGGCGCTACCGGGAGCTGCTGCAGAAAAACTTCGTTTCCAAGGAAGCCTACGCGCAGATCCGCACCAACGCCGATAGTGCCGAAGCGGTTGCACTCGCGAGCAAGGCTGCGGTCGAAAACGCAAGACTCCAACTCGAATACTGCACCATCCGCTCCCCCATCGACGGCTTCGTCGGCAAGGTGATGCTGCAAATGGGCAACATGGCCAAGGCCAACGACACCAACCCGCTGGTGATCATCAACCAGGTGCGGCCGATCTACGTCAATTTCGCCGTGCCTGAGCAGCGTCTTTCCGAAGTTCGCGCCAACATGGCGAAGGGCCGATTGTCCGTCGAAGCGCTGCCGCCCAACTCGGGCCAAGCCGCAACGACGGGGACGCTGAGTTTCGTCGATAATGCCGTCGACGCCACCACCGGCACCATCAAGCTGAAAGCCCAGTTCCCGAACGCGGACAACGCTCTCTGGCCGGGTCAGTTTGTCAGTACCCGCCTCAAGCTCTACGACCAGCAGGATGCGCTGGTGGTCCCGACGCAAGCGGTGCAAACCGGACCCAATGGCCAGTTTGTCTACGTGGTCAAACCGGACATGACCACCGAAGTGCGCGTGGTCGAGGTCGAGCGCAGCGATGGCGCCGATGCCATCATTGCGAAGGGCCTGCAGAAGGGCGAGCAGGTGGTCACCAAGGGGCAGTTACGCCTCGCGCCGGGGGCCAAAGTCACCATCGCCAAGCCGGCGGCCGAGAAGTCATGAACCTGGCGGAATTGTTCGTCCGCCGTCCCGTTATGACGGTGCTGGTCATGGCCGGCGTTCTGATTTTCGGCCTCGCCGGTTACTTCCGGCTTCCGGTCAGCACCCTGCCCAACGTCGACTTCCCCACGATCCAGGTGAGCGGCGAACTGCCGGGGGCGAGCCCGGAAACCATGGCGTCCGCGGTGGCGACGGTGCTGGAGAAACAATTCTCGACTATCGCCGGCGTCGATTCGATGACGTCGGTCAGCGGTCAAGGCACCGCCCAGATAACCATTCAATTCTCGCTCGATCGGGACATCGACGCCGCGGCCCAAGACGTGAGTTCGGCGATTGCGGGGGCGGCGCGCCTGCTGCCGCCGACCATGAGCACGCCGCCGTCGTTCCGCAAGGTCAATCCGGCGGATTTCCCGATCTATTTCCTCGCGCTCACTTCGGATACGCTGCCGCTGTCCACAGTGGACGAGTACGCCGAGACTTTCCTCGCGCAGCGCATCTCCACCATCAGCGGCGTCGCCCAGGTACAGGTGTATGGGCAGCAGAAATACGCCGTGCGCGTGCAGCTCGACCCGAACGCGCTCGCTGCGCGCGGCGTGGGCATCAACGAGGTGCAGCAGGCGATCGCGCAGGCAAACGTCAACCTGCCCACCGGCACGCTGTACGGCAAGGATCGCATGTTCGCGGTGCAGGCCACCGGACAGTTGCAGGACGCGGCGGCATATCGCCCCATCATCGTCGCCTATCGCAACGGCTCGCCGGTGCGCCTGGGCGAACTCGGCCGCGTAATCGACAGCGTGCAGACCGACAAGATCGCCGCCTGGTTCAAAGGCAAGCGCGGCATCGTGCTCGCGATTCAGCGCCAGCCCGGCGTCAACACCATCGAGGTGGTCGACTCGATCAAGAAGCTGCTGCCCACGTTCCGCGCCGAGGTCCCGGCCGGCATCGACATCGAGATCCTGTATGACCGCTCAGTTTCCATCCGCAACTCGGTCGAAGACGTTCAGTTCACGCTGTTGCTCGCGCTGGTGCTCGTGGTGCTGGTGATTTTCATCTTCCTGCGCAACATTCCGGCGACCGTCATCCCCAGCCTTGCCCTGCCGCTGTCGGTCATCGGCACATTTGCGCTGATGTATGTGCTCGGCTACAGCCTGGACAACATCTCGCTGATGGCGCTGACGCTCTCGGTCGGCTTCGTCGTGGACGATGCCATCGTGATGCTAGAGAACATCTCGCGCCACATCGAAATGGGCAAGACCCCAATGCAGGCGACGCTGGACGGATCGAGGGAAATCTCCTTTACCATCCTGTCGATGACCATATCGCTCATCGCGGTATTCATTCCTGTGCTGTTCATGGGTGGCATCCTCGGGCGGGTGCTGCACGAGTTTGCCGTCGTCATCATGGTCGCCGTGCTGATCTCGGGCTTCGTTTCGCTTACGCTGACGCCGATGCTGTGCAGCCGCATCCTCAAGCCGCGCGGCGAGCAGAAGCACGGCCGCGTGTTCATGCTGAGCGAACGCGCATTCGAGGCCCTCCGGGACGGCTACGCCTCCAGCCTCGGTTGGGTGCTCGGTCACCGGCGCGCCACCATGGCGGTTTTTCTGGGCATCGTCGTCGCCACCGGGTTCCTCTTCGCCCGGATGCCCAAGGGCTTCCTGCCGAGCGACGACAGCGGGCAGCTTTACTGCTTCACCGAGGCGCAACAGGACATTTCCTTCGATGCCATGGCAGCGCTACAGCGCCAAGTGGCCGAGATCATCCGCCAGGATCCCAATGTAGAAGCCCTGATGGCGTCGATCGGCGCAACCAGCTTCAACCCGTCGCTCAACGTGGGCCGGATCACCATTGCACTGAAGCCGCTGTCGCAGCGCAAGTCGGCGGACGAAGTGCTGCGCGGCCTGCGGCCCAAGCTCGCCAATATTCTCGGCATGAAGGTGTTCCTGCAGAACGTTCCGGCCATCCGCGTCGGCGGGCAACTGACCAAGAGCCCGTACCAGTACGTGGTGCAAAGCGCGAGCACCGAGGAGCTGTATCGTTGGGCGCCAATGGTCGAAGCCAAACTGAAGACCGTGCCCGCGCTGGTGGACGTGTCGAGCGATTTGCAGATTGCGCGCCCCCAGGTCACCGTGAACATCGACCGCGAAAAAGCCTCGGCGCTCGGCGTCTCGGCGCAGCAGATCGAGGCCACGCTCAGCGGTGCCTACGGCTCCCAACAGGTATCGACCATTTACACCGCGACCAACCAGTATTGGGTGATCCTGGAACTCGATCCGCGCTACCAGACCGATCCTTCAGTGCTGCAGATGCTCTACGTCCGCTCCTCGACGGGCGCGTTGGTACCGCTCAATTCGGTGGCGAAGCTCACCTACGGCGTCGGGCCGCTCGCGATCAGCCACCTAGGCCAGTTGCCGTCGGTGACGCTGTCCTTCGATCTGCGCCCAGGCATATCGCTGTCGGAGGCGATCACGCAGGTCAATGGAGCGATGCAGGAATTGCAGGTACCGGCCACGCTCAACGCTACCTTCCAGGGAACGGCACAGGCGTTCCAGTCCTCGCTCAAGGGCATGGGGCTGCTGCTGCTGCTGGCCATCGTGGTGATCTACCTTGTGCTTGGGATACTGTATGAGAGCTTTATACACCCGCTCACCATCCTTTCCGGCCTGCCCACCGCGGCGCTGGGGGCGCTCGTCACCCTGCTCGCGTTCGGCATCGAGCTCAACATGTACGCCTTCGTCGGCATGATCATGCTGATCGGCATCGTCAAGAAGAATGCGATCATGATGATCGACTTCGCCATAGAGGCCCAACGCACGGAAGGCAAGAGCCCGGCCGATGCGATCTATGAAGCCTGCATCGTGCGCTTCCGGCCGATCATGATGACCACCATGGCCGCGCTGATGGGCAGTCTGCCGATCGCCATGGCCATCGGCGCCGGCGGCGATGCGAGGAAACCCCTCGGCCTCGCGGTGGTCGGAGGCCTCGCGGTGTCGCAGGTGCTGACGCTCTACATCACGCCGGTGATCTACCTTTACTTTGAGCATCTGCAGGAGTGGATGGCGCGACGACGGCGCGGCGCGCCTGCCGAAGACATACTGGCGACTACAGAGGAAGTCTGAATCAGGTCTCGCGCGGCCAAAGCGCGTTCCGGACCGAGACGGCGACTCCCCGGCAGTTCAGCTTGTCCGGGGCCGAGCGCATCGGGGGAATTCTACGGGTTGAGCTGGCGATAGACGACGGTGGCGACCTCCAGCAGACGCGCGCGGTCCATCTCCGCCGACAACGCGTAGCCGAGCTTGCCGTCGATCCAGTAAAACACCGCCACCTTATCCTCCTGGCTGAAGCGAAATGCGGTGTCCCGCGGCTCGGCATCACGGCGGGAAACGTACAACGTCAGGCGCTGCCCCTTGGCATCCTGGTACATGAACTGCGCAACCGGCCCCTTGCCCCCTGGCAGCAAGCGCCCGCCAACCAGGTCAAACCCTTGTGGCGTAAGCAGCGGCACCTTCAGTTCGTGCCCCAGGCGCTTGGACAGCCATTTCACCAGGTGATCCTGCTGCTCCGCGCCGACCTCCACCGGGTGGCGCACCTCCGGCGCATACACCGCGTAGGCAACCGCGGCCCGGTGCGCCAGCGTGGCTGTGTCGACGAAGCGCTCAGCCTGCTGGGAACGCGCCATCCAGCCCAGGCCGAAGCTCAGCCCCATCGCTCCTGCGGCTAGCGCGTAATACGGCCAGCGGCTCTTTTGCGCACGCGCCGCGAGCAGCCGTTGCGGCACCGGTTCATTCAGTATCGGGTTGTAGAGCGCCCGCAGCGCCTGGTTCTGCTCGCGCCAGGCTCGCACGCTCTCGGCTGCTTCGGCGTCGTGCGCGAGATGGGCTTGCACCCGCAGGCGGCGCGCTTCATCCAACTGGCCGTCGGCGTAGGCGTGCAGGTCGTTTTCGCTGATATCGATCATTTCACTACTTTAAGGTTCGTTGCCGCGGGCGCTGCGGACATCAGCTCGCGCAGGCGCTCGCGGCCGCGCGACAGTCGCGACATCACGGTGCCGACCGGAATGTTCAGCGCCTGACTCGCCTCGGCGTAACTCAGCTGCTCCAGACCCACGAGCAGCAGCACTTCGCGCTGCTCCGCCGGCAGGCGCCGCAGCGCCGCGTCCAGGTCGCGCAACTGCAGCGGGTCGGACTGCGGCGCGCTCTCGAGTGCAGCCTCGGTGACCTCGTCCAGCGCAAGTTCGCGCCGCGACCTCAGTTGATTGACGAACACGTTGTGCATGATGGAAAACATCCAGGCGCGCAGATCGCTGCCGTGGCGCCACAGATGAAATTTCGTCAGCGCGCGCTCGAGCGTATCCTGAACCAGGTCGTCGGCCCGGTGGCTGTCGCCCGCCAGTGCGCGCGCATAGCGCCGCAGGCGGGGTATGTGCTCAGCGATCGCTGCACTGTCCATCGACGGATGATAGCAACGTCTGGCTTAGCGCGCGACGACGTGCCAGACCTTGTTGACGCCATCGCCGGTCGTGTCGCCGGGTTTCTGGTCCTTGATCCAGAGGTAGACCGGCTTGCCCTGGTAGGCCCACTGCCTGGAGCCGTCGTCGCGGACCACGATCGACCACTCGCCCGACCCGCTGTCGGCCGCTGCCGCGGCTAGCGGCGGCCAGTTCACCGCGCACGGGCCGTTGCAGGTGCTTTTGCCGCTGCCGATCGCATCTTTGTCGAAGGTGTAGAGCGTCATTCCCGCGGAATTGACCAACTTTCCGCGTTCGAACTTAGCCGCCGTGGGCGCGCTACCGATGCTGGCGCAGGCACCGAGCGAGATTGCCAATACCGCTGCCACAAATGTCTTGCTCATGCTTTCTCTCCTTGGATAATTGGGATGCTACCCGTGCTTGAACAGTCCGGCGGCCGGTTCTATTCCCGCCGCGGGTTAATTCAGCCGCAGGCGCCGGCTGGCAGCCACTAACTGTTTGTTGACACGCAGGTAGGGGTTTGACACACTGGCGAAAAAAATCATCCCCGCGTCGCGTCCATTACCTGAGGAGAACTGCATGAACATACGGCGTGTTTGCGTAAGCTTGGGGTTTGCACTAGGCCTTGCCGGCCTTGCCATCACGGCCTATGCGCAGCAGAAGGAAATCAAAATCGGCGTGATCTACGACTATACCGGGCCGCTCGCCGCGGGCGGATCGCTGCCGGGCGCAATGGGCACCAAAGCCGCGATCGACATGATCAACGAGCGCGGCGGCATCGAGGGCTACAAGATCAACGCGATCTACGCCGACGCGCAGTCCAAGCCGGACATCGCGATCAACGAAATGACGCGCCTGATCGAGCAGGAAAAGGTGGATCTGATCCTCGGCGTGTTCTCCAGCGGCCAGTGCGTGCCGATGGCGCAAATGGCCGACGCCAAGAAAAAGGTGATGTGGGCCACCATCTGCGTCGCCTCGGATGTGGTCAAGAACAAGAACCTGACCCATTTCTTCCGCGTCCAGGTGCACTCCGACCAATACGGCGAAACCTCGTGCAAGTTTCTCAACGAGATGTCCAAAGCCAAGCTGGGCAAGGATCCGAAGGACCTCAAGGTCGCGATCATTTACGAGGACGGACCCTACGGGGCGGGCATCGGCGGCAGCAACGAGATCAACTGCAAGGCACTGGGCATGCAGGTGGTGCTGAAAGAAGGCTACTCGGCCACGACACCGGACCTCTCGAGTCTGGTCACCAAGCTGCGCCGCGCGCGCGCGGACGTGATCCTGCACACCGGCTACAACCCCGACATCACGCTGTTCTGGCGCCAGGCGCGCGAGCAGGGGCTGAAGTGGTCGGCGCTGATCGGCCACGGCGCCGGCTATGCGCAGTACGACAAGCTGCACGCGGCATTCGGCAAGGACGCCGACCTGATCTTCAACGTGGACCCGGTTGCCGCGCAGTTGCTCGATCCGAAGACCCTGAAACCCGGACTGGGCGACGTGACCAAGGAAATGGTCAAGCGCTACACGGCACAGGTGAAGGACCACAAGGTGGACGAAGTCCCGCCGCACGTATCGATGGGCTTCAACCACACTTACGTCTTCCTCACCGATGTGCTGCCGCGCGCGATCAAAAAATACGGCGGCATCAGCACCGAAGCACTGCGCAAAGCCGCGCTCGACACTGACATCCCCGTGGGCGGCACGATCCAGGGATACGGCGTGAAGTTCTTCCCGCCGGGAACACCGATGTCCGGCCAGAACGAGCGTTCGGCGATGGTGGTGATGCAGTACATCAACAACAACACCAAGATCGTGTACCCGACGGCAATCAAGACCGCGGACCCGATTATGCCGTTGCCTAAGGGCCACACTTACGCTGCACAATAAGCTAGCCGTCTAATTTATCGGACGGACACCGGCGTTGCCTCCTTCGGCGATGCCGGTGTTGCCCCGGTCTTGCGCCTAAATCCACCTTTGCCAGCGCCTTTGCGCGCGCCATTTTGGGCCCTATGCTGAGCGTCAAGGAAATCACCAAAGTTTTCGGCGGATTCAAAGCGGTGGATCGGGTTTCCTTCGAGGTGGCCGCGGGTGAAATTCTCGGGCTGATCGGGCCCAACGGGTCAGGAAAAAGCACGACCTTCAATCTGATCGCAGGTGCGCTCGCCCCCACCGCGGGATCGATAGAGTTTCTGGGCCGAAATATCGCCGGGTTACCGGCCAACCAAGTGGCGCGCTACGGCGTTGGCCGCACCTACCAGATTCCGCGCCCGTTCAGAAAGCTCTCGTTGCTGGAGAATGTCGCGCTGGCGGCATACTACGGACAGAGCGAGCGGCCGTCGCGCGCGCAGGCGTATGCGCAGGCGCAGGAAGCGCTGGGGCTGGTGAGCCTGCCGGCGAGCGAACATGCGCGCGTCGACGGGCTGGGCGCAGCCGGCTTGAAAAAGCTCGAACTCGCGCGCGCGCTGGCGACCCAGCCCAAACTGCTGCTTGCCGACGAAAGCCTGGGGGGGCTGGACGAATCGGAGATGGATGCGGCGGCAGACATGCTGGCGATGATTCGTGACAGGCGCGGCGTCACCATCATCTGGGTCGAGCACATCATGGGTGTGCTGATGCGCGTGGTCGATCGCTGCGTCGTACTCGATCACGGCGAGGTGATCGCTTCCGGGAAGCCGCAAGTCGTCGCGAATGACCCGCGCGTGATCGAAGTTTACCTCGGCACAGATGCGGAAGAGGTACAAAAGAGCATCGCAACGCGGGAAGAGGGCAGCGCATGAGCATCGCCGCGGCGAACGGTGGCGACGCCATGCTCCGGCTTGAAGGCGTATCTGCGGGCTACTCCGGGTTTCAGGCATTGTTCGATGTAAGCCTGAAGGTCAGGCCGGGCGAATCGGTCGCCGTAATCGGACCGAACGGCGCCGGAAAAACCACGTTGTTGCGCACGATTTCAAAATTGATCGGTGTCACTTCGGGCGATATCCTGATGGAAGGCCGATCGCTCAAGGACGTACCTGCGCACGAGGTGATCGCCCGCGGGATTGCCCAGGTACCCGAGGGCCGGCGGCTGTTCGCGCGGCTCTCGGTAGAGGAGAACCTCAAAATGGGCGCGTTCCTGCCAGCCGCGAGACCACGGCATGCGGAGCGCCTGAAGTTCGTCTATTCGCTGTTTCCGCGCCTCGAGGAGCGCAGCGCGCAGATTGCCGGCACGCTCTCCGGCGGCGAACAGCAGATGTGCGCCATCGGCCGCGCACTGATGTCCGGGCCCAAGTTGCTGTTGCTGGACGAGCCCTCGGCGGGCCTGGCGCCGGTCATCGTGCAGTCGATTTTCGGATTGGTGCGGCGCATCTGCGCTGAGGGCTATACCGTCTTGATAGTGGAGCAGAACATCCGCCAGGTGCTGAAAGTGGTGGACCGCGCCTACCTGCTGGAAACCGGGCGCATCAAATCGAGCGGCCCATCGGCAGAACTGCTGGCCTCGGACGAAATCCGCAAAGCCTATCTGGGGATCTGATGCAAATCTTCGATGTGTTTCTTCTTGAAGCCGTACTCAACGGGCTGCTGCTGGGCGGGTTGCTGGCGCTGCTGTCGCTCGGGCTCAACCTGGTGTTCGGCGTGATCGATGTCGTATGGATCTGCTACGCCGAGTTGATCATGGTCGGCATGTATGCGATTTACTATTTCTACGTGGTCTTCGGCTGGCCGCTGCTGCTGGCGATGGCGGCGGGCATAGTGCTGGTGGCTGCGGCCGGGGCAGCATTGCACCAGTTCGTCATTCGCCCGGTGCTTGCTGCCGAACCGATAAATCAACTGCTCGTCACCGGCGGCGTGCTGTTTTTCCTGCAAGCGGCGGCCACGCTCGCGTTTGGCATCGAATTCAAGAACATTGGCGTAAGCTTCCCGCCCATCGTGGTAGGCGAGATTTCGTTTTCGATGCCGCGCCTGATCTCCTTCGGCGTCGCACTCGCCGGCATGCTCGGGATGTACCTGTTTCTCAAGCGCAGCTACCTGGGAACCGCGATCCGCGCAATCAGCCAGGATCGCGGCATCATGCCCCTGATGGGTGTGAATCCGCACCGCATTTTCATCATCACTTCGGCCTTGGGCGGGGCTCTGGCGGGGCTGGCTGCGTGCCTGCTGGTGCTGCAGTACGACATCCACCCGGCGATCGGGCTGTCGTTCGGCCCGATCACCTTTCTCATCTGCGTGCTTGGCGGTCTGGGCAACATGGTCGGCGGCTTCGTCGCCGCTTTCATTTTCGCGCAGTTCATCTCCGTAGGCGGCTTTTTCCTCGCGATGGAGTGGGGATACGTCATCGCGTTCGTGTTTTTTATTGCGGTAATGTTCTGGCGACCGCAAGGCATCTGGGGAGGGAAGTAAGTCATGCGCGCCCTTCCTTGGATCGGTCTCGCGATGCTCGCGGCGTTTCCTCTCGCGGGTCTCGGAAACTACCCTTTGCACATGCTGATCCAAGTTCTGCTATGGGGTTTCGTCTATACCAGCTGGTCGATCATGGGTCGGCTGGGCATGGTGAGCTTCGGCCACGGCGCCTTCCTCGGCATCGGCGCCTACGTCGTCGTCATGCTCTGGAACGGATACGGGATCTCGCCATGGATCGGGCTGCCGGTCGCGCTGGCGCTCACGGCGGGCGTCGCCTTTGTCATCGGCTATCCGTGCTTCCGCTTCAAGATCGTCGGACACTATTTCGCGCTGGTCACACTGGCGCTGTCGGAAATAGCGCGGATGCTGATCGTCGCGCTGCGCGATCATACCGGCGGCTCGCTCGGCGTTACGCCCAAGACCGCGCTGACCGAAGCGTCCTATTCGCTCAGCGCGCTGCAGTTCTCGAATAAAGTCGTCTGGTTCTATATCGTGCTTGCCGTCTGGCTCGCCGGTCTGTGGGTGTGGAAGAAAGTCGACCGCAGCATGGCGCGGCTCGCGCTCGAGGCGATCAGCCAGGAAGAGGACGCGGCCGGCTCGATCGGCATCAATGTCACCCGGCTGAAACTGGGGGTCACGCTGGTCTCCGCGCTGATGACCTGCGTAGGTGGCGTGCTCTACGCGCAGTACCAGGCTTACGTCAATCCGGACAGCGTCTCCGGCATCGGCATCAGCCTGCAGATGGTGTTCGGGGTGATCGCCGGCGGCATGTACGTGCGCCTCGGACCGACGGTGGGAGCCGCGTTCACCCTGCTGCTGGCCGAAGGCTTGCGCCTGATGTTCGGCAACAGCCTGCACGCGCTCGACAGCACCATCTACGGCCTGATGCTGGTGCTGTTCATCATTTTCATGCCCAAGGGGATCCTTGGCGGCGCGCTGGAGGCGATGCAGCGCAAGAAACCCTTGTCTGCCAGCGCGCAGAACGCTTGAGCCTAGGGGCTATTAACATTCACCTCGCGAGACGCGTTGTATCACAATGTGCCGCCTGTATCGTCGTACCTGTTGCGCGGACGGTGGCCCGTCCGCGCGGATCGTCGATTGTGCACGGATGAAAGATCATCCGTGCACAATCGACGATCTTGTATGAAAAACCCGCGCACCCTGCTTTTCAACATAACCACGTTTTCTGTACGGATTGCCTTTATCCGTACAGAAAACGTGGTTGGCGCGCGTAGCGCGCAATGGCCGCTCGTCGACTATTACTGCGCTTAACGCAGTCCGGCGACGTAATCCGCCACGGCCTCGATTTCGCGATCGGACAGCCTTCCCGCAACGCCGCGCATGCTCGCAGCGGAGTCGTTGGCGCGCGCGCCGGAGCGGAACGCTTTGAGCTGCGCCGCGACATATTCAGCATGCTGCCCGGACAGTCGGGGATATTGTGATGGCATGCCGGCGCCGTTTGGACCATGGCAGGACGCGCAGGCGGCGACGCCCTCGCCGGCGATACCGCCTCGATAGATTCTCTGGCCCAGCGCGACCAGATCCTTGCTGTTCGCAGCGCCCGGCTTCGACGCCTGGCTGGAAAAATAGGCGGCGAGGTTGTGCATATCTTCGGCCGACAGATTCGCCACCATGCCTGCCATCACCGGATTTTCGCGTTCGGCTTTCTTGCCCGCCGCCGCTTTGAAATTCGTCAGCTGTTTGTACAGATACTCGGGAATCTGGCCTGCCAACTTGGGGTTGGCCGCGATCTGGCTGTTGCCGTCGGCGGCGTGACAGGCCACGCAGACCTGGTTGACGATGCTTTGCGCTTTGGCCGCATCGCCTTTGAACGGGGGCGCGGCGGAGAACGCCAACGTCGCTGAAAGCATAGCGGCGAGCGCAAGGATACATTTCATGCTTGGGCTCCTCAAAGCAGGGTACCTTCGAAAAGCTGATATTCTATCCGAGTTTCCCGAATCTGGACCTTTTCCACCATGTCGTTGTTTCGCGGCGCCACCTTCTACATCACTGCACACCACCTCACCGATCTGCCGCCACCGCTGGGCCCGGAGATCGCGTTTGCCGGACGCTCCAACGCGGGCAAATCGAGCGCGATCAATACCCTGGTAGACCACAACCGCTTGGCGTTCGTCAGCAAAACGCCCGGACGTACGCAGCAGATCAATTTCTTCAGCCTTCGCGGCGGCGCCTATCTGGTGGACCTGCCGGGCTACGGCTACGCCAAGGTGCAGCGCGAATTGCGCGCGCATTGGGAGCAGCTGCTCTCGACCTACCTGCAGACCCGCGGCTCGCTGTTCGGCATGGTATTGATCATGGATGCGCGCCATCCGCTCACTCCGCTGGACAGCCAGATGCTCAACTGGTTTGCCACAACGGGCAAACCAGTACACGTACTATTGTCCAAATCGGACAAACTTTCGCGGCAGGAAGGGCAGAAAACGCTGCGCGCGGTGCAAGCCAGTCTGCGCGAATATGCGGACAACTACACCGCCCAGCTTTTTTCAAGTTCCAAGAAACTAGGCATGGAAGAAGCCGAGGAAGTCATCGGGGCCTGGCTAGGCATAGAGAGCGAGCACAAAAAAAACCCCCCGGTCAAAGGGGAATAAGACCGGGGGCGAGTACGCCTTAATCAGGGTTAAGGCTCCCGCTCAGGGAGGAGAAGCGGGAGACGGCCGTAGCCATCTATCCATAAGATGGCAAATTCGGAAAAAAGTTTCCTCAAGCAGGTATCGGGTAGGCAATGTTTTTCTAACACATTGATAAAGAAAGAGGGTTATAGGCAATCATGAATATATACGGCAACTTTCCCACAGTGCGTATGCGCCGCATGCGGCGTGACGATTTCACGCGACGGATGATGCGAGAGCATGTGCTCACTCCCAACGATCTGATCTATCCCGTGTTTGTCATGGAGGGCGCCAAGAAGACCCAGCCGGTGCCCTCGATGCCGGGCGTAGAGCGGATGACCTTGGACAAGTTGCTGCCGGTGGCTGAACGCTGTCTGAAACTAAAAGTCCCGGTGCTGGCGCTGTTCCCCGTGATCGATGCCAAGCTCAAGACGCTGGACGGCAAGGAAGCGACCAATCCGAAAGGACTGATCCCGCGCGTGGTTGCCCGGCTCAAGAAAGAATTTCCAGAATTGGGCGTGATGTGCGACGTCGCCCTGGACCCCTATACCAGCCACGGCCAGGATGGCGTGATCGATGCGAGCGGCTACATTCTCAACGACACCACGCTTGCCATACTGCAAAAGCAAGCGCTCACCCAGGCGGCCGCTGGGGTGGACATTGTCGCCCCCTCGGACATGATGGACGGACGCATAGGCGGCATACGCGCCTCCCTGGACCAGGGGAAATTCATCCATACCCGGATCATGGCTTACTCCGCCAAGTACGCGTCCGGCTTCTATGGCCCGTTTCGGGACGCAGTCGGTTCCGCCGCCAACCTGGGCAAGGGAAACAAATTCACTTATCAGATGGACCCGGCCAATAGCGACGAGGCGCTATGGGAAGTCGGCCTGGATCTGCAGGAAGGCGCCGACATGGTGATGGTGAAACCCGGCATGCCTTACCTCGATATCCTGCGGCGGGTCAAAGAAGAATTCAAGGCGCCAACTTTCGTTTATCAGGTCAGCGGTGAATACGCGATGCTGAAGGCGGCGGGCATGAACGGGTGGATCAACGAGAAGATCTGCGCCATGGAGGCCCTGCTTGCGTTCAAGCGCGCGGGCGCGGACGGGATCCTTACCTACTATGCGCTGGACGCTGCCCAGTGGTTGAAGGACGCATGAAAACCGCAAATCACGACGCGATTGCCGCTAGCCGAAGATAATCGCCACGCCGTGCGCCTCGGCGGCGCCGACGGCGACCGAGCCGTCCGGCATGCGTGCGGGATGCAGCCCCCCCGCGCGCAGGGTGCGCTCCGCCGTGTCGCGATCGGTGACCCGCACGAATAGCGCCGCCATGCAGGGCTGGTGGCGCGCGCTGATCCATACTCCGGGCAATTTTTTGGCCAGCGCGGGCTCGCTTACCACGGCTATGGGCGTGTCGCCGGTATCGATCAGCAAACCCTCCCTGATGGCCTTGGCCTTGACGTCGAACAGGCGCGCATAGGCCGCAGCGGTCGTCGTGACGTCAGCGCTGAGGATAGCCAGCGCAGCCAGACCGGTCGCAGTATTGGCATGCGTCTGGTACTCGGGGCGCCACACCACATCGCGCGTGAAATGCTGGCACAGGAACACCTGTCCGCCTGGCGTGTGCTCCAGGCCCAGCTGGGTAATGCGAAAGGAAGCCGCTTTCGTGCCTTCCGCCAACTGGACCGGACGCGAAAAATCCACCGGTTCCGAGGGAGCGAGCGCCGCCGCCGTGAGTTCGCCGAAAGCGCCGCGCGCGTTGTCGGTTTTGAGCGCAAGCGCTGCCAGACCGTCGCCGATGCGGGCAAAATCATAGTAGTACTCGCGGCCGGGCAAACGCTGCGGCACCATCAGCAACTCGAAATAATCCGTGCCGAACATGACACAGTGATTCTCCGAGCCCAGCGTATGGTGCCCGCGCGGGGTAAGGGTGAAACCCATGCGCCTGAACATATCCTGCGTCGAGTCAAGATCACGCACCGCGATGACTACGTGGTCTATGCCCTTGATATGTTTTCTCACAGTTATTCTCTTGTTCTGCGGACGCGCCATTATAATTGCGTTGGCGAGCGTTGCCGAGAGAGACTGGTGGATACGCAGCCGATACCGGGTTGCGGCGAGGTTTAAATTCCGCACCGCTTGCGCGATTCGTTGGCAGCGGGCAGATCCAGGGAAACACCAGGAAGGATGCCGCCCGAGACTGAGATGGAGGCAGATAAGTGAGCACTTCCTACCGCCAGGAGAACCGGACAATGGTGATTTTAGAGCAGGCTTCAGGCATGCACGCGGAAATGGCCGAATGGCGCCACGACCTCCATGCACACCCCGAGACCGCTTTCGAAGAGCAGCGCACCTCCACCTTGGTGGCGCAAAAGCTCGAATCGTTCGGCCTCAGCGTACACCGCGGTTTGGGCCGTACGGGCGTGGTCGGTACCCTCTCGGCAGGCTCCGGCAGCCACGCCATCGGCTTGCGCGCGGACATGGACGCGCTGCACATTCATGAAAAAAATGTTTTCGGACACCGCTCGCAACACGAAGGAAAAATGCACGCCTGCGGTCACGACGGCCACACTGCGATGCTGCTAGGCGCGGCAAAATATCTGGCACAGACCCGGAATTTCGACGGCACGGTGCATTTCATTTTCCAACCCGCCGAGGAAAACGAAGGCGGCGGACGTGAGATGGTCGAGCAGGGCCTGTTCGAGAAATTTCCCTGCACATCCGTGTATGGCATGCACAACTGGCCCGGAATGCCGGTCGGTCAGTTCGGCGTGCGCGCCGGGCCGACGATGGCCTCGTTCGATATCTTCGAGATCGAACTGACCGGCCGCGGTTCCCACGCTGCGCTGCCGCACACCGGCATCGACCCGGTAGTCGCTGCGGCCGCGTTGGTGCAAGCGCTGCAGACCATCACCAGCCGCAATGTCGACCCGATCGAATCCGCGGTCGTCTCGGTCACCCAGATTCACGCTGGCGATACCTGGAACGTGATTCCCGATGCCGCCGTCGTGCGCGGAACCGCTCGCGCCTTCAGCACCGAGGTCCAGGATCTGCTCGAGCGCCGCTTGCGCGAAATCTGCGCTGGCATCGCCGCCGCCCACAGCGCCCAGGTCAAGGTGCGCTATGAGCGCCGCTATCCGCCGCTCATCAATGCCGCTCCAGAAACCGAAATTTGCTCATCCGTATTGCAGGCCATGGTGGGGCCGGACAAGGTGCTGCGCGTGCCCCAGGTAATGGGCTCGGAAGATTTCGCCTTCATGCTGCAGGCGAAAGCCGGCTGCTATGTCTTCATCGGCAATGGGCCGGGCGAGGGCGGCTGCATGCTGCACAACCCGCGCTATGATTTCAACGACCAGATCCTGCCCTTGGGCGCAAGCTACTGGGTGAATCTCGTGGAGCATAGATTGGCCGAAAAGGCTTAGACGCCGTTGCCGAATTATCGGCCTCGAGTTCAGGCGAGCATGAGGGGGGAGCGCTCGTTTGGTAATATGCTCTGCCACCGGATCCAATTTCTTTCTGCAGCAGGCCAACAGGAGTCTCAATGATGTTTTACATAGACCATGGAAAAGGCGGCGCCGCCGCCGTAATGAAACCGGCCGAAGGGCCTAGACCTCAGCCGCAAGCGGGCGAGGTCGTGATCGAGGTGAACTATGCCGGCGTCAACCGGCCGGACGTGTTGCAGCGCTCCGGCAGCTATCCGCCGCCGCCGGGCGCCTCGCCCATCCTCGGTCTGGAAGTCGCCGGACGGGTCTGCGCCGTCGCCGCCGACGTAACCCAATGGAAAGTAGGCGATCTTGTCTGTGCGCTGACGCCGGGTGGCGGATATGCCGAATACTGCGCGGTGCCCGCGCCGCATTGCCTGCCCATCCCCAAGGGTCTGTCGCTGCAGCAAGCGGCCGCGCTGCCGGAAAATTTCTACACGGTCTGGACCAACGTATTCGATCGCGGCCGCCTGAAAGCAGGGGAAACCATCCTCGTGCACGGCGGCTCCAGCGGCATCGGCCTCACCGCCATCCAGCTGGCCAAGGCATTCGGCGCAACCGTCTATACCACCGTGGGCAGCAACGAGAAAGCGGAATTCTGCCGCAACATCGGCGCGGATGCCGCGATCAATTACCGCGAGCAGGATTTCGTCGCTGAAATCGCGCGGCTCACCGACAAGAAGGGCGTGGAACTGATACTGGACATGGTGGGCGGCCCCTATATCGAGAAAAACCTCAAGTCGCTGGCGCTGGAGGGGCGGCTGGTGCAGATTGCCTTCCTGCAGGAAAGCAAGGCCGCACTCGATTTCCTGCCTATCATGATCAAACGCCTCACCTTTACCGGTTCGACCTTGCGGCCGCGCACCGTGGCGCAGAAAGCTGCGATTGCGCAGGACTTGCTCAAGCATGTCTGGCCCTTGCTCGAATCGGGCAAGGTGAAACCGGTGATCCACGCCACCTTCCCGCTGAAGGACGCGCAGCTCGCGCACGAACTGATGGAGTCGAGCAAGCACATCGGCAAGATCATGCTGGAAGTGAAGCCATAGCGAGTTCTTGATGGCGCGGCCGTTTGCGGATTAACGCAACGGCCGCCGCAGGTCTTGCGGTAGCGACCTGCCCGGCGCTCAGACGATCAAAGTTCGGCGGCGCGGTTGAGGGTGGCGAGGAAAACGTCCGCTGATTCGTAGCCTATCACCCGCAGGCTTTGCACCTCTTTTCCCTGGCGGTCGAAGAAAATGATGCCCGGCGGCCCGAACAGGCTGAAGCGTTTCAGCAAGGCCTTGTCCTCGGGAGAATTGGCGGTAACGTCCGCCCGCAGCAACAACATCTGTTCCATTTTCGCTTTCACCCGGGGGTCGGGGAAAGTGAAAGCTTCCATTTCCTTGCACGATACACACCAGTCGGCGTAGAAATCGAGCATCACCGGTCTGCCGGGCGCCTGGAGCCTGGCGTCGAGTTCGGCCAGATTGCTGACGCCGGTGAAATGCGCTGCCTGCGTTCCGCGCGCACCGCCGGTCACGAGCCCGGCGAGCGGCTGCAGCACATTCCGGCTGCCGGCGAACACGCCGATTGCCAGCGCTGCGCCGGCCAGCAGCGCAAGGAAACCCAAGCCTTTCCACAAGCGCGTGATAGTCCTGGCGTCGGGCGGCAGCGGGTCGATTGCGCGTAAGACCATGGCCGACCCGATCAACAGCGCCGCCCAGGCGAGCATCTGCACCGCGGCTGGCAGCACCGGCGACACGATATAGATCGCCATGGCGAGCATAAGCGCACCGAAAAAATGCTTCACCGACTGCATCCAGTGGCCGGACTTGGGCAGGAACGCGCCCTCGAACACGCCGACCAGGATCAGCGGCACGCCCATGCCGATGGACATGGCGAACAGGGCAGTGCCCCCGAGCATCACATCGCGGGTCTGGCTGATATAGAGCAGGGCACCGGCCAGCGGGGCCGCGACGCAGGGGCTGACGATGGCGGCCGAGAACACGCCCATCAGCACCACCGCACCCAGGTGTCCGCCCTTGAAGCGGTTGCTCGCGCGGGTCATGCGGGCATGAAATCCGGCCGGCAGCTGCAGTTCGTAGAAGCCGAACATCGATAGCGACAGCAATACGAACACTGCGGCAAAGATAGTCAGCACCCAGGGATTTTGCAGCGCGGCCGAGAGCAGGTTCCCCGACAGCGCCGCGCCTACGCCTATCCCGGTGTAGGTGACCGACATGCCCACGACATAGGCGACAGACAGGGTGAATGCGCGCGTGCGGGTGGCATCGCGGCCTTCGCCGATAATGATCCCTGACAGAATCGGTATCATGGGCAGCACGCAGGGCGTGAACGTGAGCAGAACGCCGGCGCCGAAAAACACCGCGGCGATCAGCCACAGGCTGCCCGAGGCGAGCAAGCGCTGGAAACGCGCTTCTTCTCCGATCACGCCATCCGGGCCGTTCGCGCGCGCACCGGCGAGCGGGGAAGCCGATGGGGCCGCGCTAGTGCCCGCTGCGGGAAGTTCGATTTCGGCCGTCTGCACCTGCGGCACGTAACATACACCGACGTCGGCGCATCCTTGGGAGGTGACCGACAGTTTGAGCCGCTCGGCGGCAGCGCTGCGCTTGATCGGCAGGAGGATGCGCAGTTCCTTGCGATAGGTTTCAACTTTGCCGAAGAATTCGTCGTTGTGGACGTCGCCCCGGGGGAACTGCGCCTCGTCCAATTTGATCGTTTCGGGCTCGGCGGCGAACTTGAATTTGTCGCGATACAGATAATAGCCTTTGGCGATCTGATAGCTCACTTCGAGCGTGTCCGCATCCAGCGCCCGCGCCGAAAACTTGAACGCCACTTCGGGCGGAAGCAGTTCCTGCGCGGCAGCGATCCCCGGCAGGGAGAGCGCAAGCAACAGCGCGAAAATTCGGTATAGGTTGGTTCGCATGGCTGGATTATGGGGTCAGGCTGGCGCGCCGGCGCGCGTTTCGGACGCAATCCACTGCAAATAGGCCGGCAGGCCCTGAACGATAGTGACAGCGATTATCTCCGGGAGTTCATACGGATGGTTGGCGCGGATCAAGGCTTCCACCTCGGCGTAGCGGTCCTGCACGGTCTTGATCAGCAGCGTATGTTCTTCGTCGCGCTGGATTTCCCCGCGCCAGCGGTAGATCGAGCTGCAGGGCGCGAGCAGATTCACGCAGGCGGCCAGGCGCCGCTCTATGAGCAGCGCCCCGAGCTGTCCCGCGCTTGCGCGATCGGGTAGATTGGTAATGACTAGCAGGCCATCCATCTCTTCAGTCGTATTTCAGCTTGCCGCAATTTTCGGCACACCCTCGTAGACGCTCGGGTAGCGCAGTTGCACGCCCAGTTCGGCTTTCATGCGCGTATTGACCAGGCGGCGCGATTCGCGCATGAAAGACAGCAGCCCTTCCGAAATCGCGCCGGCCTCGGCTGCCGCGCGCGTGACCCGCGGCGGTCGGGGCAGACCGGAGCGATCGGCCACCAGATCGAAGTAATCGCCCATTTTTATTTCGCCGTCGTCGCTCGCATTGTATACGCGGCCCGCTGCGCCGCGCTCGAGCGCGGTCGAACAGATACGCGCCAGATCGTCGGCGTGAATATGATTGGTATAGACATCGTCTTCGGCGCACAAGACCGGCGCGCCGCGCCGCAACATGGCCAGCGGCAAGCGCTCGGCGGCATAAATTCCCGGCACACGCAACACGGCCACAGATACGCCGCTGTGCTCTCCCCAGGCGAGGAGCGCGCGCTCCGCATCGAGCCGCCGCGCGCCACGCGGGGACTGCGGCGCCGGCGGCCGGTCCTCGTCAACCCAGGCGCCGCCGCAATCGCCGTAGACGCCGCTGGTGCTGATGTAGACCAGGCGTTCCGGCGGCCGCAACGAGAGCGCGGCGATCAGATTGGCGCTGCGCTGGTCTGAGTCGCCACTTTCGCCCGGCGGCGCCAGATGCAATACCAGGTCCGCCCCAAAGGCGAGGAGCTGCAGGCCGGCAGGCAGATCCAGATCGCCCAGGAGCACCGTCGCGCCCAGGCCGGCAACGCAATCCGCCTGGCCGGCCGCGCGCACCAGGCCATAGACCTGATAATTGCGCACGAGTTGGGGCAAGGCGCGTAGCGCAATATCACCGCAACCGACGATCAGCAGCTTCTTCATAGTAAAATTGTACCTGCTCTTACCCTGGCAGTATTGAATATGTCCCATCAGGTCACCATCCGGCCCAGCGGCCACAGTTTCCAGGTTGAACCCGAGGAAACCGTGCTGGTCGCCGCCCTGCGCGAAGGTTTCGGCCTCGCCTACGGCTGCCGTAACGGCGCCTGCGGCAGTTGCAAGGGCAAGCTGCTGGAGGGAAAGATCGATTACGGCAAGCATGCCGATACCGCTCTGACGGCCGCCGAGCAGGCGAATGGCCTGGCGTTGTTCTGCGTCGCGCGCCCCTTAAGCGATATCGTCATCGAGTGCCGCGAGGTGGGTGCGATCAAGGACCAGCAGATCAAGATCCTGCCCTGCCGCGTGCAGACCATCGACAAGCTTGCGCCGGATGTCGCGGTAATTTCCCTCAAGCTTCCGGCCAACGAGCGCCTGCAATATCTGGCCGGACAATATATCGAGTTTCTGCTCAGGGACGGCAAACGGCGCAGCTATTCCATGGCCAACGCCCCGCATGAAGACGCGCTGCTGCAGATCCACGTGCGCCATATGGCAGGCGGCCTGTTCACCGACCATGTGTTCGAAAAAATGAAGGCGCGCGACATCCTGCGCCTCGAAGGACCGCACGGCACCTTCTTTCTGCGCGAGGACAGCGAAAAGCCCATGGTACTGCTCGCCAGCGGCACCGGCTTTGCGCCGATCAAAGCGATCGTCGAGCATGCGCTCTACAAGGGCATTACGCGGCCCATGACGCTGTACTGGGGCGGCCGCCGGCCGCGCGATCTGTACATGGACGAGCTCGCCCGTGGCTGGGCCATGCAGCACACCCATTTCCGCTACGTGCCGGTGGTGTCCGACGCACTACCGGAGGACGCCTGGACCGGGCGCGCCGGTTTCGTCCATCGCGCGGTAGTCGAGGATTTTCCCGACCTCTCCGCGCACCAGGTCTATGCCTGCGGCGCACCGGTGGTGATCGAGGCGGCGCGGCGCGATTTCAGCGCGCTATGCGCGCTGCCGCCGGAGGAGTTTTATGCCGATTCGTTCACCACCGAAGCCGATTTGGCCAAGGTGAAGTGAATCCGGGCCGGCGCGCTCAATCGGCTTCCCCCAGATAGGCGGCGCGCACTTTCGGGTCGGTGAGCAGTTCGCGCGCCGGACCCGACAGGGTAATCAGCCCGGTCTCCATCACATAGCCGCGGCTGCTGACCTCCAGCGCCAGCCGCGCGTTCTGCTCCACCAGCAGTATGGTCACGCCTTCCTTTGCCACCGCAAGAATGGTCTCGAAAATCTTCTGCACCATCAGCGGAGCGAGTCCCATGCTGGGCTCGTCCAGCAACAACAGCTTGGGCCGGCTCATCAGCGCGCGGCCTATGGCCAGCATCTGTTGTTCGCCGCCGGAGAGCGTGCCGGCTGACTGGCCGCGCCGCTCGGCCAGGCGCGGGAACAGGCTGAATATGCGCTGCAGGTCCTGCTTCACCGCCGCGGTATCGTTGCGCACATAGGCGCCCATGGCGAGGTTTTCCTCCACCGTGAGCTGACCGAACACGCCGCGGCCCTCGGGCACCAAGGCGAGGCCGCGGCGTACCAGTTCGAACGCACGCGCGCCTCCGATCGGCGCGCCGTCGTAGAGGATCGCATCCGCCGCCACCGGCAGCAATCCGGCGATGGCCTTGAGGGTGGTGGTTTTGCCTGCGCCATTGGTGCCGATCAGGCACACCAGCTCGCCCTGGGGAACGCGCAGATCTATGCCCTTGACCGCTTTGATGCCGCCATAGGAGACTTCGAGATGCTTCAGTTCCAGCAGATTCACGCCGCGCCGCCTTCGATCCATGACGCCAGTTCCAGCATAGGCACCGTCGGCGTCCGGCGGCAATCGCGGTCGGTCGCATCCCCGAATTGCAGTTGGGGCCCCTGCTCCCTGCTCATGCCGCCCCGCCCAGATACGCCTCGATCACGCGCGGGTCGCGCTGCACCTCGCGCGGCGGACCTTCGGCGATTTTTCGTCCGTAATCGAGCACCAGCACCCGGTCGCACAGGCCCATCACCAGCTTCATGTCGTGCTCGATCAGCAGGATGGTGGTGCCGTCGGCGCGCACCCGTTCGAGCAGTTTTTTCAGCTCCAGCGTTTCGGTGGCGTTCATGCCGGCGGCAGGCTCGTCCAGCGCCAGCAGCTTAGGTTCGGTGGCGAGGGCCCGCGCAATCTCCAGCCGTCGCTGGTCGCCATAGGGTAGCTGCCGCGCCACGTCGTTGGCGCGCGCGGCAATGCCGACATACTCGAGCAGCTCCAGCGCGCGTTTCTCGGTCTGCGCCTCTTCTTCCAGCGTGGCGCGCGTGCGCAGAATCGCGCCAAACACGCCGGCGCGGGTGCGCACGTGGCGGCCTATCATCACGTTATCGAGGGCGGAGAGATTGCCGAACAGGCGGATATTCTGGAACGTGCGCGCGATGCCACGCAGCGCAATTTGATCTGGCCGCAAGCCCGCGAGCGGCGCGCCGTCGAAGCTGAAACCGCCCGCGTCGCAAGGGTAGATCCCGGTAAGCGCGTTGAACAGCGTGGTCTTGCCGGCGCCATTGGGGCCGATCAGCCCGTAGATTTCGCCGCGATGGATGCTGAATCCGACCTCGGCCAAGGCCAGCACGCCGCCGAAGCGCTTGTCCAGACCCGCGCAGTCGAGCAAAGCGCGGCCGGCGGCAATCGCGGCCGGTCGCATCCCCGCTGCGCGGGACCCCTGCTCCCTGCTCATTCCGCCCCGTCCTTCGGCTTGGCCAGCTCGCGTTTTCTGACCGCCGAGGGCAGCAACCCCGCCGGCCGATACAGCATCATCAACACCAGAGCCAGACCGAACAGCAGCATGCGGATCACCTCGGGCTCGATGATCGATCGCCCGAAGAGGGATTTCTGCAAAGGCTCCACGGTGTAGCGCAACAGCTCGGGCACGAAGGAAAGCAGCACCGCGCCCAGCACCACGCCCCAGACGTTCCCCATGCCGCCCAGCACCACCATGGACAACACCATGACGGACTCGACCAGGACAAAGCTCTCCGGGCTGATGAAGCCCTGGATGGCGGCGAACATGCCGCCGGCGATGCCGCCGAAGGAGGCGCCCATGGCGAACGCGAGCAGTTTGATGCGGGTGGTGTTGATGCCCATCGCCCGCGCCGCAATTTCGTCCTCGCGTATCGCCTCCCAGGCGCGGCCGATACGCGAGTGTTGCAACCGCAGATTGACCACGATGGCAAGCAGGAGCAGGGCTAGCAGGATGTAATAGTACTTGATCGGACCGGAAAATGCGAGGCCGATGATGGTCTCGTTGTGGCTAAAGTTGAAGGAGCCGAAGCTGAACGGGTCGATGCGCGAAATGCCCTGCGGGCCGTTGGTGATATTGACCGGCTGCGACAGGTTGTTCAGGAAAATGCGGACGATCTCGCCGAAGCCCAGGGTGACGATGGCAAGGTAGTCGCCGCGCAATTTGAGCGTCGGCGCGCCCAACAGCACGCCGAACAGGCAGGCAACGAGCCCGCCTATCGGCAAAATGACCCAAAACGGCAGATGCAGTCCGAAATGCGGCGACGCGAGCAGGGCATACGCATAGGCGCCAACCGCGTAGAACGCGATGTACCCCAGGTCGAGCAGGCCGGCGAAGCCGACGACGATATTCAGGCCGAGCGACAGGAATACGTACAGGATAGCAAGATTGGCAATGCGCACCCATGCCGTTCCCGCCGATGCCAGCGCAAACGGCAGCCCGATCAGCGCAATCGCAATCAGCGCGACGCCTAGCCACTTGGCCCGCGGGTGGGCGAAAAGATTCACCGTGCGCCTCGCCGCAAACATCCCGCGCTTCGCCCCGTGCGCTTCAAGCGCGGTCTCCTACCCGCTCCCCGAGCAGTCCGGAAGGCCGAAACACCAGCACCGCGATCAGCATCAGGAAAGCGAACACGTCCTGATAATTGCTGCCGAAAACATTGTTCGTCAGATCGCCGATATAGCCCGCAGCCAGCGCTTCGACCACGCCGAGCAGGATGCCGCCCAGCATCGCCCCGGCAAGATTGCCTATGCCGCCGAGCACGGCGGCCGAGAAAGCTTTCATCCCGAGCAGCGAGCCCATGCTGTAGTGGGCAATGCCGTAATACGTGCCGACCATGACGCCGGCGACCGCCGCCAGGCCAGCGCCGACGATGAACGTAAAGGCGATGATGCGGTCGATGTCTATACCCATCAGGCCGGCCACCTGCGGGTTCTGCGATGTCGCGCGCATAGCGATGCCGAGCTTGGTGCGATACACCATCAGCGTCAGCCCGCCCATCATCAGCACCGAAGTCAGGATAATCGCGATCTGCACGCCGGTGATGATCGCTCCGCCGACGGTGTAGCTGACCAGCGGTATGATTTGCGGAAACGCCAGCGGATTGCGGCTCCAGATGAGCAGGGCCAGATGCTGCAGGATGATGGAAATGCCGATGGCCGTGATCAGCGGCGCGAGCCGCGGCGCGGCGCGCAGCGGCCGGTAGGCGATGCGCTCCATGGCGAAACCGACCAGCATGCACACCGGAACCGCGGCCAGTATGCCGGCGAGCACGATCAGCATCGGTGGCAAGGACGTACCCGCGAGCGCGCCGATCACCGAAAACGCAACCATGGCGCCTATCATCACCAGTTCGCCGTGCGCGAAGTTGATCAGCTGGATGATGCCGTAGACCATCGTATAGCCCAAGGCAACTATGGCGTAGACGCTGCCCAAGGTGAGCCCGTTGATGATCTGCTGCAGAAATATGTCCATGCCTGACCGGATTTAATCGCAAAGATGCAAAGAACGCAAAGCGGTTTTACTCGGGGGTTGCCTGCGGGCACAAAAAAACGGCGCCCAATGGGCGCCGTTTTTCTGCACGAGGCGTGAGGACGCCCTGATTGTGCCTATTTCTTCGCGGCTTCCGCCGGCTTCGCGGGTTCGGCCGCGGCTGCCTCGGCCGGCTTCGCCGCTTCCGCGGGCGCCGCAGCTTCGGCCGCTTTGAGGTAGTCCTCGAACTTGATCGTCTTGCCGCCCTTGATGATCGCGATCGGCTCGATCTTGCCGCCTTTCATGGTGAAAATCGTCATCTCGGCGTCTTTGCGGTCACCCTTGTCGTCGAACTCGATATGACCGCTCGCGCCGTCGTAGCTGATCTTGGCGAGTTCGGGCAGATACTTGGCGGGGTCGGGCGAGTCCGCCTTCTTCATCGCCTCGATCAGCAGGTTGGCCGCGTCGTAGGTGAACGGCGCGTACAGGATGGGATCGATATTGAATTTCGCCTTGTAGGCATCGAGGAACTTCTTGTTCGCGGCCTGCACCGGCAGTCCGGCCTGCGAGCACAGCAGGCCCTCCGAGGCATCGCCGGCCAGCTCTTTCATCTTGTCGGTGCAGGCGCCGTCGCCAAACGCGAACACCGCCTTGATGCCGAGCTCGCGCCCCTGCTTCATCAGCGGGCCGCCGGTCGCATCCATCCCGCCGTAGAACACAGCGTCCGGCTTCTTGCCCTTGATCTTGGTCAGGATCGCCTTGAAGTCGGCGGTCTTGTCCGTCCCCTTTTCGCGCGGCAGCACTTTCACACCGGCGGCTTTCAGGGTTTTCTCGACTTCGTTCGCCAGACCTTCACCGTAGGCGGTCGCATCATCGATCACCGCCACGGTCTTGGGCTTGACCTCGCTCGCCAGGTAGCTCGCGATCGCGGGTCCCTGTTGATCGTCGCGGCCGACCACGCGGAACACGTTCTTGAAACCCTGCTCGGTCAACTGGGGATTGGTCGCCGAACCGCTGATCATCGGAATGCCTGCCTGGTTGTAAATCGCCGAGGCCGGGATGGTCACACCAGAGTTCAGATGTCCAACGACCCCTGCGACCTTGGCGTCGACCAGCTTCTGCGCCACCGTGGTGCCGACCTTGGGATCAGCCTGGTCGTCTTCGGTGACCAATTCCAGCTTGACCGTCTTGCCGCCCAGCTTCAGTCCTTTGGCGTTGGCTTGTTCAACCGCAAGGCGCGCGCCGTTTTCGTTGTCCTTGCCCAGATGCGCGATCCCGCCGGTGAGCGGGCCGACGTGGCCGAGTTTCACCACCATGGGCGGCGGCGGTGGCGGCGGCGCCGCAACTACGGGCTCCGGTTTTTTCTCTTCGCCGCAACCGGCGAGGGCGAATACCGCGACTGCGGCGAATATGGCGAGGCTGAACCGCGTGCGTTGCATGGTTATCTCCCTAAAAAAAGCCTAAGCATTCGAACACTGCGCGACCCGGTCCCTGCCGCGAAGATACAACGCGGCGGGGACCGGGCCAACACGACATTACGCAGGACAGGGCGTCTACTTCTTGAGCGACAACACCCATTTCACCAGGGTCTTGACGTCTGCGTCCGGCACGGTCGAATTCGGCGGCATCGGAATCTGGCCCCAGACCCCCGTGCCTCCGTTTTTCACCTTGGCCACGAGCTTGGCCTCGGCGCCGGCGTCGCCCTTGTACTTGGCGGCAACGTCCTGGTAGGCAGGGCCGACCAATTTCTTGTCCACCGAGTGGCAGGCGAGACAATTGTATTTCTTTGCCATCGCCTCAGAAGCAAAGCCAGGGCCGGCGCTGGCAAGCAGTCCGGCCGAAACGAACAAACAGGTGGCTAGGGTTTTCACTGATTCTCCTTGGGAAAGTGTCGATACGCCAGGCTGGCGGCATGCTACCGGAAATTGTCTGATTTGAGTACACCCAGCAGGGCTTCCAGACTGTCCACGGGTGCCAGGCAAGTAACGCCCTGGCATACCCAGGCGTTGACAGCCTCGGACACCGCGGGCTTGGCCAGCGGCGGCGGCAGCCCCTCCGTCCCTGGCGCCAGCGCGAAGATCAGCGTGCCCGGCATATAAGCCTCGTCCAGTGCCCGCCGCCATAGGCGCATTTGCGCCTCGGGCCCGCGCAAGACGACCACCCTAGTCGGTTCAATCGCCTCTTCCAGCGCCGCCAACAGGCTGGCGTAACCATGAGGGTGCTGCATCAGCGCCGGATAGAATAGCTGCAGCGTGCGCTCGGCGGCGGCGAGGTAGCGCAGATTCCCGGTCATGTGCCCCAGCCGCTGCAGGGCAAACACCGCCACCCCGTTGCCCGAGGGCGTGGCGCTGTCGTGGCCCGGCTTGGGCCGGTAGATCAACTTTTCGTGATCGTGGCTGGTGAAAAAGAACCCTCCCTGCTCGGTATCGTAAAACTGCTCCAATAGCACCGCAGCCACTTCCTCGGCAAACTCGAGGTCGCTGCGGTGAAAATCGGTCTGCATAAGTTCGATCAGGGCAACGAGCAAATAGGCGTGGTCGTCCAGATAGGCATTCAGATGCGCCTGGCCGTCTTTGCAGGTGGCCAGCAGGCGCGCGCGCTGCGCACCCTTGCCCGCCTGCCACAGCGTGCGGCGTATGAAATCGAGCGCGGCGCGGGCCGAAGCCAGCCATTCGGCGCGTTCGAACACGCGCGCCGCGCGCGCCATGCCCGCTATCATCAGCGCGTTCCAGCTGGTCAGGATTTTCTCGTCGCGCCCGGGCCGGATGCGCTGTTCGCGCGCCGCGAACAGCTTGGCGCGCGCACTGGCCAGGAGGGCGCCGCATTCCTGTACTGGCCGCTCCAAGCTCGCGGCGATCGCGTCCAGCGCGCGCGCCGCATGCAAATGCCATTGCCCGCCCTCGAAATTGGCCGCCTGGTCCAGCCCGAAGTAAGGCGCGCACACGGCGTATTCCGCGTCGCTCAGCAGCGCGCGCGCCTGCTGCGGTGTCCACACGTAGAACTTGCCTTCCTCGTGCTCCGAATCGGCGTCCAGGCTGGAGTAATAGCCGCCGGACGGGGACTGCATTTCACGCATGGTCCAGGCTGCGGTTTCGCCCACCACTTGGGCGAACAGCGGCTCGCGCGTCAGCGCCCAGGCGTCGCTGTAGCGCGCCAGCAAGGGCCCGTTGTCATACAGCATCTTCTCGAAATGCGGGATCAGCCAGTGGGCATCCACGCTATAGCGGCAGAAACCGCCGCCGAGCTGATCGTAGATGCCGCCCAGCGCCATGCGGCTTAGGGTGTGGAGCGCCATCTTCAGCGGGTCTCGCTGCTGCGACCCGCCGGCGGCGTGGCGACGCAGGCAGAGCTCGAGGTCGGTCGGATGCGGGAACTTGGGCGCCGCGCCGAAGCCGCCATCGCGCGCGTCGAAACTTGCCGCCAGATTGTCCAGCGCCAGATCGATCGGGGCGGCGGAGAACGCCGGCGGCCGATCCGCGCCCGCAGGCTGCAGGCGCGCCAGGCCCGACACGATCGCCTCACCCTGCCGCGCGATCTGCCCGCGTTCGGCGTGATAGAACTGCGCCACGCGCTCGAGCAGATCGGCGAAACCGGGCAGGCCGTAGCGCGGCGTCTTGGGGAAATACGTGCCGCCGAAGAACGGTTCCTGCCCCGGCGTGAGGAACATGGTGAGCGGCCAGCCGCCGGAGCGCTGGCTCATCATCTGGTGCGCCAGCTGGTAAATCTGGTCCAGGTCCGGCCGCTCCTCGCGATCGACCTTGATGTTGATGAAATGCCGGTTCATCAGCGCCGCGACCTCGGCGTCCTCGAAGGACTCGTGCGCCATCACATGGCACCAATGGCAGGCGGAGTAGCCGACCGACAGGAGTATCGGCTTATCCTGCGCGCGCGCCTCTCGCAGGGCTTCCTCGCCCCAGGCATACCAATCCACCGGATTGCCGGCATGCTGCTGCAGATAGGGGCTGGTCTCCCTGGCGAGCCGGTTCGGCATCGTGAAGAAGCGCTGCCGACCGCTGTTACAGGTCGCCGTCGGTAATGGCGCCTTTGCTCGCGGTCGAAACCAGCTTCATGTACTTGGCGAGCAGGCCGCGGGTGTAGCGCGGCTTGGGCGCCTTCCACTTCTTGCGCCGCGCGGCGAGCTCCCTGGCGCTGACGTTCAACTGGATCAGGCGCTTTTTCGCATCGATGGTGATGCTGTCCCCTTCCTTGATCAGCGCGATCGGCCCGCCGACGTAAGCTTCGGGCGCGACGTGCCCCACCACCATGCCCCAGGTGCCGCCGGAAAAACGGCCGTCGGTGATCAGGCCCACCGATTCGCCCAGCCCCTGGCCGATCAGCGCCGAAGTCGGCGCCAGCATTTCCTGCATCCCCGGGCCGCCTTTCGGCCCCTCGTAGCGGATCACGACGACGTCCCCGGGCTTGATGCGTTTGGCCATGATCGCGTTCATGCACTTGGGCTCGGAGTCGAACACGCGCGCGGGACCCGTGATGGACGGGTTCTTGAGTCCGGTGATCTTGGCGACGCAGCCCTCGGGGGCGAGATTGCCCTTGAGGATGGCCAGATGGCCCTGCGCGTACATCGGCTTGTCCCACTGGCGGATCACGTCCTGGTCGCGGCGCGGCGCATTCGGAATCGCCTGCAATTCCTGAGCGATGGTGCGCCCGGTGATGGTCAAGCACTCGCCGTGCAGCAGACCGTGCACGAGCAGCATCTTGAGCACCCGCGGCACGCCGCCGGCGCGATGAAAATCCACGGCCACATATTTGCCCGAGGGCTTGAGGTCGCACAATACCGGCACCTTGCGCCGCACGCGCTCGAAGTCGTCTATGCTCCATTTCACCTCCGCGGCTGAGGCGATTGCGAGGTAATGCAGCACCGCATTGGTCGAACCGCCGGTGGCCATCACCAGGCTGATCGCGTTCTCGATCGACTTGCGCGTGATGATCTGCCGCGGCAGGATCTGCTTGCGTATCGCATTCACCAGCACGCCGGCCGAGGCGGAGGCGGATACGGCTTTCTCCGCGTCGGGCGAGGCCATTTGCGAGGAGCCCATCAGGCTCATGCCGAGCGCCTCGAACGAGGAGGACATGGTATTGGCGGTGAACATGCCGCCGCAGGCGCCCACCGTGGGGCAGGCGTTTTTCTCGATGCCGACGAAATCGTCCTTGCTCATCTTGCCGGCGGCGTAGGCGCCGACCGCCTCGAACGCGCTGACGATGGTGAGGTCCTGGCCTTTCCACTTGCCCGGCTTGATGGTGCCGGCGTAGACGTAGATGGCGGGCACGTTCATGCGCGCGATGGCCATCATGCCGCCGGGCATGTTCTTGTCGCAGCCGCCGCACACCAGCACGCCGTCCATCGCCTGGCCGTTGACCGAGGTCTCGATGCAGTCGGCGATCACTTCGCGCGAAACCAGGCTGTATTTCATCGCGTCCGTGCCCATGCCGATGCCATCGGTGATGGTGGGCACGCCGAACACCTGCGGCTTGGCGCCGGCAGCCTCGAGCGCCGCCATGGCGCGGTCCACCAGCGGCTGGATGCCCGCATTGCAGGGATTCATGGTCGAATGGCCGTTGGCCACGCCGACGATGGGTTTGTCGAAATCGCCGTCGCCAAAGCCCACGGCGCGCAGCATGGCGCGGTTGGGTGAGCGGGCCACGCCCTGGGTGATGAGGCTGCTTCTGCGGTTATCCGCCATGACATTCTCCTTTGTTTTGCATAGTGCTATGTTTCCGTCGAGGCCCGAGACGATAGCACCGGCTCAGGCTTGAGACAACCGAGTGTGGCGCCGCCCGCGACCAGGACGAAACCCGCGACATCGTAAATGAACAAACGCTCGCCTATGAACACGGCGGCGAACACGGCGGAAAACACCGGCATCAAGTGGATCAGAATGCCGGCGCGCACCGCGCCTACGCGCTCGACACCATAGCCGAACAAGGCAGTCGAAACCAGCGTGGCGAACGCGCCGATATAGATCAGCCCCAGCAGTTCCCGCGCCCCCAAATGCACACCGCCCGCCTGCACCCACTGCAGCACAGCGAACGGCAGGGTCAGCAACTCGCCCATGAAGGCCATCACGCATACAAATGCGAACAGGGACAGGGATTGCGGCCGGTCCTGCAGACCCAGGGTGTAAACCGCCCACACCACCATCGCAACCAGCATCAGCAGATCGCCCGGGTTGAATTGCAGTTGCAGCAGCGCGCGCAGATCGCCGTGGGCGAGAATCAGGAGCACGCCGACGAGCGAGATCGCGAGCCCGACGCCCTCCAGCCGGCGTGGCCGCCGCGCGTGCCAGCCCCAGCTGATCAGAATGATCAGCACCGGGATGGTCGAATTGAGCAGCCCCAGATGAATCGCCGTGCTAGAGGCAAGCCCGGTATAGACCAGGGCGCTCTGCGGCGCGCCCCCGACCAGCGTCAGGAACAACAAGCGCTTCCAGTCCCGGCGCAGGGCCTGCGCGATCTCACGCCGCTCCGTCCACACCAGCGGCAGCAGTACCGCGAACGCCACGCCCCAGCGCGCCGCCGCCATCACCACCGGCGGGATGGTGTCCATCAGCGCGCGCGACACAACGCCTATGCTGCCCCACAGGGCAGTGGTGCAGATCAGCGCCAGATAGGCGAGGGTGCGGGGGGAAACGAAGGCGGAGGGCATGCTCGGGCAGGTAGCGATAACGCGTCGGTAATGCGCAGTGCGAATACGCTTTACAATGTGGCCTGCATTCTAACCCCCAAGGCCATTGAACAGACGTTATGTTGATCCATCCCCAGATTGATCCCATTGCGATTGCGATCGGCCCGCTGGCAGTGCGCTGGTACGGCCTGATGTACCTCGTCGGCTTCGGCATCGCCTTCCTGCTCGCGCGCAGCCGCATCAAGCGCGGCATGAGCGGAAATATCTCCTACGAGGTCTTCGACGATCTGTTTTTTTTCAGCGTGCTGGGCGTGGTTCTGGGCGGTCGTCTGGGTTATGTGCTGTTCTACAAGCCGGCCTATTATTTGTCGCACCCGCTGGAAGCCCTCGCGGTATGGCAGGGCGGCATGTCGTTCCACGGCGGTTTTCTCGGCGTGATTATCGCCATGCTCTACATCGCGCGCAAACACCGCATCCGCTGGCTTGCGATTACCGATTTCATCGCGCCCCTGGTCCCGCCTGCGCTGGCCGCGGGGCGCATCGGCAATTTCATCAACGGCGAGCTTTGGGGGCGGGTTACCGATGTGCCCTGGGGCATGGTATTTCGCGGCGCGGGCCCGTTGCCACGCCATCCGTCGCAGCTATACCAGTTCGCGCTCGAGGGCGTGCTGTTGTTCGTCATCCTGTGGCGGTATTCGGCCCGTTCGCGTCCCAGAGGCGCGGTGTCGGCGATGTTCCTGATCGGCTACGGCGTGCTGCGTTTTTGCGCCGAATTCTTCCGCGAGCCCGACGATTTTCTCGGCCTTCTGGCGTTCAGCCTTTCCATGGGGCAGTGGCTCTCCCTGCCGATGATCATCGCCGGCATCGCCATGCTCGCCTGGGCCGGGCGAAAGGTGTAGTCTATTTGCAAGGGGGTAGCCATGGATGATGACGATGAAGCACTGCACGCAGCGCTGCGGCAACGCGTCAGCGAACTCAGGACCGAGCACGACGACCTCGACGACGCGATTGCGCGCCTGTCCGAAAATCCTCTGCCCGATCAGCTGCGCCTGCAGCGCCTGAAAAAGCGCAAGCTGCTGCTGAAGGATCAGCTCACCTATCTCGAGCGCCAGCTCGATCCGGACGTTCTGGCTTAGGGTTGGTCCGAATCAGTTGCGCCCGCCCGACAGCAGCCCGGGTTTGAGGCCGGTCGCGACGCTGGCGTTCTCCAGCCTGAGAAAGGTCGCATAGCCTTCGGGGGCGACGGCAAAACCGTAGGATAGCCTGCCTTTCAGGCGCACCGCCTGCGCCCCGAACAGGGCCGTACCCGGGTCGTAGCCGGGCAGGTGCACGTAGGCCACCGGCTTATCGGCGCAATCGGGACATACGCCCGCCTCGCCCGCCAGCGTGATTTGCCGCGCGTCGCTGTGCATGGCAACAAGGTAGCCGCGCAGTTCCACCTCCTGCCCGGACAAGTCCTCGACGCGCTTGCTGAAGGTCATGCGCCCGGTGCCGATGTGATCGAACAGGTCGCGAAATGAAATGGTCTGCATGTTGCGTCGTCCCAATTGCGCTCAGGCTACAGCGCGCACGATCAGTGAAATGGCGTTTGCAAGCAGCAGCACCGCCACCGCTCGCAGAACAAGTTCGCGCGTCACACGCTTGAATCCCCATGATGCAAGGCTCAAGCCCACCATCGCCGCGAGCACGGCGAACGCGGCCGCCACCCCAACTTCGGCTTTGAAAATCATGCCGGTGAGGGCGAAAGCGGTCAGGCGCATGCCGATGGTGAAGACCGTAGTGAGCGTAAGCGTGGCGCGGAACTGCTCCTTGGACAAAGACCGGTGCGACAGATAGATGACGTAGGGCGGGCCGCCCGCGCCGAACACGGTCCCCGTGATGCCGCTCAACATGCCGGCCAGATAGGCCCAGTGCCGGCTCACGACGACCGCCCCGGGCCGCTTAAGCAGCGCATACAGGGCGTAGGACGCCACAAACACGCCGAGCGCCAGCATTGCGCCGGCCCTGGGCAGGTTGACCAGCACGGTGACGCCGATCACCGTGCCAAGCAGCGCAAAGGGCACCAGGCGTATGGTTTCGGCTTTCACCGCATCCTTCGGGTTTTGCAGCCCGATACGCATCGAGCTCGCGAAGTCCACCAGCGAGAACACGGCCAACGCGAACGGCAGCGGCACGAAGTGCGTAGCCAGGGGAATGGTAACCAAGGCGGAGCCAAAGCCGGTCATGCCGTAGATCAGCGAACCGAGGAAAGCGATCGCCGCGATCAGCGGCAGTAGCCAAATGCCATCCGGCAGCGGTAGCGGCACGCTCAGCGGCCCGCAGTCGCAGCCAGTGCCCGCGCCAGCACCTGAGCCACATGCACGGCCTCGCGCTGCACCGACGACGGGGACGAAGCTTCCCCTGCCATCAAGCCGTCACGAATCTGATTCCGGCAGCTGGCGCCATCGGCGACGAGCAGCGTATCGGCATCGGCCTTGCGCATCGCCGGCAGCAGCGCGGCTTCGGCCATGTTCATCGACACGTCGTAGTGATCGACGTCGTAACCGAAGGCGCCGGCCATGCCGCAGCAGGCGGATTCCACGGTTTCCACTTTCAACTCCGGAATCAGGCGGAGCACCTGCTCCACCGCAGACATGGCGCCGAAAGCCTTCTGGTGGCAATGCCCGTGGAGCAGGGCTTTTTTCTGCGGCAGGGCGTGCAGCCGCAGGTTCAGCCTGCCGGATTGGTGTTCAGCGGCGAGAAACTCCTCGAACAGCACCGCCTGCGCGGCCAGCGCCTCGGTGTCGGCCCCAGGCAGCATGGACTTGAATTCGTCGCGCAGGGTGTAAAGACAGGAAGGTTCCAACCCGACTATCGGAAGGCCCCGCTCTACATAAGGCCGAAGCGCAGCCATGGTGCGCCGCGCCTCGGCCCGTGCCTCGTCCACCAAACCGCTGGCGAGGAAGGTCCGGCCGCAACACAGCGGCCGCGCGCCGTCGGACGCGCGCGCCAGATGCACGCGATAGCCTGCGGCTTCGAGTACCGCCAGCGCGGCGCGCGCATTGTCCGGCTCAAAATAATTATTGAAGGTGTCGACCAGCAGCACCACTTCGCGCGGCTCCCCATCAGGGCCCGCAACAGCAGCGCGGGCGCCGGACAAGAACGCGTCGCGCCGCCATCTGGGCAAGGCGCGCTTCGCCGACAGACCGAGCAGCAATTCGCTCAATCCGGCCAGACCGGGTACCGCGTCGCGCAGGTTGGCGAGCGCTGGGACACGCGCGGCCCACGGCGCGTAACGCGGCAGCCAGGCGATCAATCTGTCCTTGAGCGAGAGGCCATGGCGCTTCTGGTAGTGGTGCAGAAACTCGATTTTCATTTTCGCCATGTCGACCCCGGTGGGGCATTCGCGCTTGCAGCCCTTGCAGCTCACGCACAGATCCATGGCTGCGCGCATGGCTTCCGAGGTGAAAGCGTCGGGCCCGAGCTGTCCGGACAGGGCGAGGCGCAGGGTATTGGCGCGGCCGCGCGTGAGATCGCGCTCGTTGCCGGTGGCGCGGTAGGACGGGCACATGGTGCCGGCGTCGAACTTGCGGCAATGGCCGTTGTTGTTGCACATTTCCACTGCCGCCACAAAGCCGCGGCTCGACGCGGCGTTCGTTTGGAATCCGCGGCTGGCCGCAGCGCTCGCAGCGGTGCCGCCGGCTTCACCCGGCGCGACCCACTCGCTCCAGTCCAGGGCGGTATCGAATTGCTGCGCGGTATAACCGGGTTTGAAGCGGAACAACGTGCGGTCGTCCTGCTTGGTCCCGCGCACGATCTTGCCCGGGTTCATCAGGCCGCGCGGATCGAACAGGTCCTTGATTTCCTCCAGCGCGCGCATCAGTCGCTCGCCGATGATCGGGGCTATCCATTCCGTGCGCACGAGGCCGTCCCCGTGTTCTCCCGAATAGGCGGCACCCTTGTAGCGCCTGACCAGCTCGCACGCCTCCTCGGCGATGGCGCGCATTTGCTTGGCGCCGCCTTCCTTCATATTGAGCACCGGGCGCACGTGCAGGGTGCCGACCGAGGCGTGGGCGTACCAGGTGCCGCGCGTGCCGTGCTTGGCGAACACCTGAGTCAGCTGGTCGGTGTAATCGGCGAGGTGTTCCAGCGGCACGGCGCAGTCCTCGATGAAAGACACGGGCTTCCCGTCGCCTTTCATCGACATCATGATGTTCAGGCCGGCCTTTCTGACCTCCCACACCTGTTTCTGCAGGCCCGCGTCGGGAATCTCGACCACGCCGCCGGGGAAACCGAGATCGGCCATCAGTTCGACCAGCTGCCTCAATCGGGCCAGCTGCTCGTCGCGATCGTCGCCCGCGAATTCGACCAGCAGGATCGCGTCCGGATCGCCCTTGAGAAAACGGTTGACGATGGGCCTGAACGCGGCATTGCCGCGCGCGAGCTCTAGCATCGTGCGGTCCACCAGTTCCACCGCAGTGGGCGCGAGCTTGACGATATGCTGCGGCGCCAGCATGGCCTGATGGAAGGTCGGGAAGTGGCACACCCCCAGGGTCTTGTGTTGCGGCAAGGGCGCGAGATTGAGGTGCAGGCGGCGCGAATAGGCGAGCGTGCCTTCCGACCCGACCAGGAGGTGGGCGAGGTTATGCGCGCGCAGCGCGCCTTCCGCGCCAGGTTGAACCATGTCGATGTTATAGCCCTGCACCCGGCGCAGCACCTTGGGCCAGCGCGCTTCGATCTCCGCCGCCTCGCGCCGGACCACGGCATGCACGCGCGCGATCAGCGCCTGATAGGCGGGCGATCCGCCGGCGATCTGGTCGCTGTTGCCGAAGTGGAATTCGGAGCCGTCGGCGAGCAGCGCGTCGATGCCGCGCACGTTGTGCACCATATTGCCATAGCGTATCGAGCGCGAGCCACAGGAGTTGTTTCCGGCCATACCGCCCAGCGTCGCCTGCGCGCTGGTGGAAACATCCACCGGAAACCACAGGCCGTGCGGCTTGAGATAGGCGTTGAGCTGGTCCAGCACCATGCCCGGCTGCACCACTACCGTGCGCGCGTGTTGGTCGAAATCGACGACCTGATTCAGGTATTTGGAATTGTCTATCACCAGGGCCGCGCCCACGGTCTGGCCGCACTGCGAGGTGCCGCCGCCGCGCGGCAGGATGGGCACGCCCTGGTCGGCCGCAATCTGGATGGCGATGCGCGCGTCCTCTTCGGTGCGCGGCACCACCACGCCCACCGGCTCTATCTGATAAATCGACGCATCGGTCGAATAGCGGCCGCGGCTCGCGGCATCGAACAGGACCTCGCCCCGGAGCTCGCGCCGCAAGCGCGCGGCGAGCGCAGTGTCGCCCGTGCGCGGATGCAGCGCAATCGTCACTACCTGCTTGGATACATTATCCATGGGATGCCGAACGCGTACGCGTTGCGCCGCTTACGCGACCGCCGTCTCGGCTTGGTGCATGGCGTCTAGCAGCGCGGCCGGCCCCTGCGCGCCGGACACCGCGAGCTTGCCGTTGAAAATGAAAAAGGGCACGCCTTCCACGCCGATGGCGCGCGCGCGCTGGTCTTCCTGCGTCACCGCCTGGCGCGATTTCGGGTCGGCCAGGCATTGCTCCACCGCGACCCGGTCCAGGCCGGCGGCAGTTGCGATCGCCACCAGATTTTCGGTCCGGGCCAGATCGATGCCATCCAGAAAATAGGCCCGCAGGAACGCCTCCTTGACCCTGCTTTGCAGACCGTCGATGGGCTGCCGCGCCGCGCCCGCCAGCGCGATCAGGCTGTGCGCCGCGGCGCTGTTGGGCTGGCGCGCGATACGGTCGAACGCGAACGCGATGCCGTATTCGGTGCCCACCCCGGCCACGCGCGCATAGATGTCCTTGGCCCGCGCGGCGCCGAATTTCTGCACCACGTAGTCCTGCCGGCTCATGCCTTCGGCAGGCAGCTGCGGATTGAGCTGAAACGGCTTCCAGGCGAGTAGCGGCTGTTCCGCACCCGGGTGTTGCTGCGCATACAGCGCGAGCGCCGCCTCGATCTGGCGCTTGCCGATGTAGCACCAGGGGCAGACCACGTCGGAGATGATGTCGATGTTCAAAACGAGCTCCTTGCAGAGGCGGCCGATCCGGCCTAGGGTGTCGGGGGCAACAGGGCTATTCGGCCGGGTCCGCCACCGACGCAGCATGCCACGCTGCATTATTGCATTTCTTACCCGGCTTGCTCGGCCAGCGCTTCCATCACCACCGCCATCTTGTTGCTGAGGTGGCTGCGCAGCAGCGCCGGCAGCAGCACGCCATCGCGCCGGGTCAACGCGTCGAGAATGCGTTCGTGCTCCTCCACCGCATGGTCCCAGCGCTCGCGGGAGAGATTGGCCATGTAGCGCGCGCGGCGCACATGGCCGTTCAAAGCGCGGTAGGTATTGGACAATACGGCGTTGCCGGCGCAGTCGACCAGGCGCCGGTGTATCTCCTGGTTGCAGCGGAAGTAGGGGGCGAGTTCGCCGCGCGCGTGGTGCGCCAGCATCTGGTAGTGCAGGGCGCGGATTTCGGTAATGTCGGCGTCGCTCGCGTTGGCGCAGGCAAGCTCGCCGGCGAGCGCCTCCAGTGCGCCCAGGAGGACGAACATTTCGCGCACCGTGGTGACCGTAATGGGCGTAACAATCGCGCCGCGGTTGGGCAGCAGTTCGACCAGGCCCTCGGACGCCAGAAACTTAATCGCTTCGCGCACCGGGGTGCGCGACGTGCGCAGACGTTCGCATAAGACGCGCTCATTGAGCTTCACGCCGGGCGCGAGTTCGCCCTGAATGATCAGGTCACGCAGGCGGGAAACGACTTCCGCCGCCAGCAGACGCGGCTCGGCTACGGCATCGGGGTGCTCGATCGCGGGGATCTCTTGGAGAGGCTGGTTCATGTTAAGAGCCATTTTGTATGCATAATACCCCACGCCTGTATCAGGGGCAATATGAATATATCATCTATTAAACAGCGTATTAAAATTATAGTTGACCATGTGAAGCAAATTATGCTTAGATTGCATACAAAATTGAGCCAGACAGCAAGCGCTCCCGCCCATCCATACTGCCGACAAGGAACATTACCATGGCATTCAACAGTGGTCGTCATTTCCTGCAAATCCCAGGTCCGACCAATGTGCCCGACCGGGTTCTGCGCGCCATCGACTATCCCACCATGGATCATCGCGGGCCGAAATTCGGCGCGCTGGGCCTGGAGGTCATCGACGGGTTGAAACACGTATTTCAGACGCAGCAGCCGGTAGTGATCTACCCGGCCTCGGGCACGGGCGCCTGGGAAGCGGCGCTGGTGAACTGTTTTTCCCCAGGTGACAAGCTGCTGATGGTCGAGACCGGACACTTCGCCAGCCTGTGGCAAAAAATGGCGGGCAAGTTCGGCTTGCAGATAGAGCTGATTGCCACCGACTGGCGCCGCGGCGCCGATCCGGCGGCGATCGAAGCGAAGCTGAAGGAAGACAAGGCTCACGCGATCAAGGCCGTGTGTGTGGTGCACAACGAAACCGCCACCGGCGCCACCAGCCGCATTGGGCTCATCCGCAAGGCGATAGACGCGGCGGGCCACCCGGCGCTGTTCATGGTCGATACGATTTCCTCGCTCGCGTCGATCGACTACCGCCACGACGAATGGGGCGTGGACGTGACCGTCGCCGGTTCGCAGAAGGGTCTGATGTTGCCGCCGGGCCTGTCTTTCAACGCCGTGAGCGAGAAGGCGCGCAAGGCGGCGCAATCGGCCAAACTGCCCAAGTCCTACTGGGCCTGGGACGAAATGATCGCCGCCAACAAGACCGGCTATTTTCCCTATACGCCCGCGACCAATCTGCTCTACGGGCTGCGCGAGGCGCTCGCGATGCTGCGCGAAGAAGGGCTGCAGCAGGTGTTTGCGCGCCATGCGCGCCATGCCGAGGCGACGCGGCGCGCGGTGCGCGCCTGGGGCCTGGAAATCCTCTGCGCCAACGCCGAGGAATACAGCAACACCCTCACGGCGGTGATGATGCCCGTTGGCCACGACGCCGACGCGCTCAGGAAGACGATACTCGAAGCCTACGACATGTCGCTCGGGACCGGCCTGGGCAGGCTGGCGGGCAAGGTATTCCGCATCGGCCACCTCGGCGACTTCAACGACCTCACGCTGATGGGCACACTGGCCGGCGTCGAAATGGGCCTGGCGCTCGCCGGCGTCCCGCACAAGCAGGGCGGCGTCGCAGCGGCGATGGCCTATCTCACCGATGCCGCGGGAAACCGCAAGTCCGCCGCCTAAGCCGGCCCTGATCGACTCGACTGATATACCGAACCAACGATTGCGCCAACCCAATATCAACCGGAGGACAGAATCATGATGCGACTGACCCGCAAGTTGTTAAACCAGACTTCCCTGCTGCCGCTGTCGCTGGCTGCATTCACCTTTGCCGCGACTCTGCCCACGCAGGCCGCCGCCTGGGAGCCCACCAGACCGGTCGAGGTCGTCGTGCCCGCAGGTGCGGGCGGCGCCTCCGATCAGATGGCACGCACGATCCAGGGCATCGTCCTGAAGCACCAGTTGATGAAACAGCCGATGCTGGTCATGAACAAGTCCGGGGCGAGCGGTGCCGAGGGCATCATGGACGTCAAGGGCTCCAAGGGCGATCCGCACAAGCTCATGGTGGCGTTCTCCGCCATCTACACGCTGCCGATCGCGGTCAATCTGCCGTTCAACTGGCGCGACCTCAACCCGGTGGCGATGATCGCCATGGACGAGTTCCTGCTATGGGTCAATTCGGACACACCGTACAAGACGGCGAAGGAATATCTCGCCGCCGCAAAAACCGCCGGTCCGGGCGCCTTCAAGATGGGCGGCACCGGCGCCAAGCGTGAAGACCACATCATCACCGTTGCGCTCGACAAGATCGCCGGAGTGCAATTCACCTATATTCCATACAAGAGCGGCGGCGAGGCGGCGACCCAGCTGGTGGGCAAGCACATCGATTCCAACGTCAACAACCCGAGCGAAAACATCGCCCAGTGGCGTGCCGGACAGGTGCGTGCGCTGTGCGTGTTTTCCGAGAAGCGCATGACCTACAAGGACAAGGTCACCAAAGACCAGTCCTGGAACGACATCCCCACCTGCAAGGAGTCCGGTGTCGACGTCGAATACCAGATGCTGCGTGCCTTCTTCCTGCCGCCTGGCACTTCCAAGGACCAGGTTGCGTTCTACGCCGACATGCTTAAAAAAGTGGTCGCGACCCCGGAATGGAAAGAATACGTGGCGAAACAGGCGCTCAAGGAAGACTACCTGACCGGGCAGGACTTCGTGAAATTCCTGGAGAAGGATGAGGCGTTCCACACCAAGCTGATGAACGAAGCCGGGTTCGCCAGCAAGAAATAAGGCAGGCCGTTGCGGAATCGTCGAAACGATCCTGATCTGCGGGGGTATTTCCCCCTGTAGTCCAAGGCAATACCGGACCGAGTCGCGCGAACCCCTGCCGGTCGGGTTCGCGCGACGAATGGTCCGCCAGCGGGAGACAGCGCATGGAGCAGGAACATAACCAGGGACACGCGCATCACCGTGGCCTGACGCACAGCGCGATGGATGCGATCGCCTCGGCCGGCATCTTCGTCGTCGGCGTGGTGATGATGGTGGACAACTACAGGATAGGGGCCGGCTGGGCGCCTGACGGGCCGGAATCTGGATATTTTCCGTTCCGCATCGGGGCGATCCTGTGCATCGCGAGCGTTGTCGTGCTGCTAAAGTCGTTATTCGGCAAACAAGACAAGCGGGAAATTTTTGTTTCCTGGACAAAATTCAAACTGGTGCTCATGGTATTGGTGCCGACTGCAATTTTCGTCCTGGCCATACAGTTTGTCGGCATCTACGTTGCCTCCACGCTGTTTATTGCCGCTTTCATGCGCGTGATGGACAAATACAGCTGGTTGAAAACCCTGCTGGTCAGCATCGGCGTTAGTGTGACGCTGTACTGGATGTTTGAAATCCAGTTCATGGTGCCCCTGCCCAAAGGGCCGCTCGAAGCCCTGCTCGGCTACTGATAACGCACGTCCGGAGAATCGCGCAATGGATGAACTCGGTGCACTATTTCATGGGTTTGCGATTGCGCTGACCTGGTACAACATCGGCATGATGGCGATCGGCATCGTGCTCGGCATCGTGGTCGGCGTACTGCCCGGCCTTGGCGGCCCGAACGGCGTGGCCATTCTGCTGCCGCTCACCTTTACCATGCCGCCGACCTCGGCGATCATCATGCTGTCCTGCATTTACTGGGGGACGCTGTTCGCCGGCGCGATCACCTCGGTTCTGTTCAACATTCCCGGCGAAACGCATTCGGTGGCCACGACCTTCGACGGCTACCCGCTGGCCCAGCAGGGTAGGGCAGGCGAAGCGCTCACCGCGTCGTTCACCGGCTCCTTCATCGGGGCTTTTGTGGCGGTGCTGCTGATCACCTTCCTCGCGCCGCTGGTCGCAAAGTTCGCACTCAAATTCGGGCCGCCGGAATTCTTCGCCGTCTATCTGCTTACCTTCTGCAGTTTTGTCGGCACCGGCAAGGATCCGTTCAAGACCATCATCGCGATGATGCTCGGCTTCGGCTTGGCCGCGATAGGCATGGACACGGTAAGCGGCGAATTGCGTATGACCTTCGGCTGGTCGGAGTTGCTGCGCGGCGTCGATTTTCTGATCGTGGTGATCGGGCTGTTCGGCGTCGGCGAAATCCTGATCAGCATGGAAGAAGGTCTCGCGTTCGAGGGCAAGAACGCCAAGATCAACATGAAGGTAGTCATACAGACATGGAAAAAGCTGCCCCGCTATTGGCTGACGCTGATCCGCAGCGCCGCCATCGGCTGCTGGATGGGGATCACCCCTGGCGGCGCGACCGCCGCATCGTTCATGGGCTACGGCGTCGCCAAGCGCTTTTCCAAGGACGGCGACAAATTCGGCACCGGCATGCTCGAAGGCGTGATCGCGCCGGAAACCGCCGCGCACGCCTCCGGAACGGCCGCGTTGCTGCCGATGCTGGCGCTGGGCATTCCCGGCTCGGCCACTGCGGCGGTGCTGCTGGGCGGTCTGATGATCTGGGGCCTGCAACCCGGGCCGCTGCTGTTCGTCGAGCAGAAGGATTTCGTCTGGGGACTGATCGCGAGCATGTACCTGTCCAACATCGCCGGGCTGATCATCGTGCTATCCACCGTGCCTTTGTTTGCCGCAATTCTGCGCATCCCGTTCTCCATTATCGCGCCCATCATCATCGTGGTATGCGCGATCGGCGCCTACTCGGTGCACAGCGCCATGCTCGACATCTGGTTCATGGTGCTGTTCGGCATGGTCGGTTACGTCCTGAAGAAGCTTGATTACCCGTTGGCCCCGCTGGTGCTGTCGCTGGTGCTGGGCGACCGCGCGGAAGCTGCGTTCCGCCAGTCCATGATGGGCCCCGAGGGCAGGTTGGAGATTTTCTGGTCGAACTCGCTGGTCGGCACCATCACCACCCTCGCGCTGCTGCTGCTGTTCTGGCCAGTGATTTCTTTTGCCTGGGGCAAGTTTGGGCAGCTTCGGGCCGCATCCGGCAGCAGCAAGGCGCGCTAGGCTGCGCATTCGGCGCGCGGCCCTGCGGGGTCGCCCCGGCCTCGGCAGGCACGAGGACGACAAGGCGTGGCGCATTGGGGCATAATCTAACCTGGAATTGGCGGAGGAAGTAGAAGCACCCGCCAATAGCGTAGGCGCACGGAGAAGGGCATAACGCCCCCCGCGCTGCACAATTGCAGCAACCATCTCTAGGAGGAGATAACCATGAACCTATTGAATGTAGCCATTCTGGCCGTTCTTGCAGCGCTGCCGTCGCTCGCGACGGCGCAGGTGGAACTCAAGCTCGGCCATGTGGGCGAGCCCGGCTCGCTGGTGGGCGCGGCGGCGGACGAGTTTGCGAAGCGTGCGAACGCCAAACTCGGCGGCAAGTACAAGGTGGTGGTCTACGGCTCAAGCCAGCTCGGCGGCGACAAGGAAATGCTGCAGAAGATCAAGCTGGGGACCATCGACATGGCGGAGCCTTCCACCGTCATGTCGTCGGAAGCGGATATTTTCGGCGTGTTCGAGATGCCCTATCTGGTCAAGGATCGCAACCACATGAAGCGCATCGAGAAGGAGCTGTTCTGGTCGAAATTCGAGCCGGAGGCTGAGAAGAAAGGCATCAAGGTACTCGCCGTATGGGAAAACGGGTACCGGCACATCACCAATAACAAGCACCCGATCAATGTGCCGGCCGACCTGAAGGGCATCAAGCTGCGCGTGCCCGAGGGCAAGTGGCGCGTGAAAATGTTCCAGGCCTATGGCGCCAACCCCAGCCCGATGAAATATTCGGAAGTGTTCACCGCGTTGCAGACCGGCGTCATGGACGGCCAGGAAAACCCGCTCGCGCAGATAGCCAGCGCCAAATTCTACGAGGTGCAGAAATACCTGTCGATCACCCGCCATGTCTACTCGCCCGCCTATCTGGTGGTGAGCACCAAGAAATGGCCGACGCTTCCGGCTGACGTGCGCAACATTCTCGAAGAAACTGCCCGGGATACGCAGGCGTTCGTCTACGACAAGGCGGCGAAGGACGACGAGACCCTGCTTGCGAAAATGAAGACCGCCGGCATCCAGGTAAACACAGCCAACAAGGACGCGTTCATCGCCGCGTCCAAGGCCGTGTACGATGAATACGCGAAGGATGTGCCGGCGGCGAAGGAAGTCATCGAGCGCGCCATCGCGCTGGGCAAGTAAGTCGGGCATAACCGGGGAAAGCCATGGCGCGTCTGCGAGCCGGTTTCGAGCTGCTGCTCGAGTGGGTAGTCATTGTGCTGATGATCGCGCTTTCGGCCGAAGTAACGATCGGCGTATTCTTTCGAACGATCGGGTTTTCGCTCGCCTGGTATGACGAAATCGCCTCGGTGATGCTCGCCTGGCTTACCTTCTACGGCTCGGCGCTGGCTTCGTTGAAGCGTGCCCACATCGGTTTTCCCGGCCTGGTGAACGGCATGCCGCCTGCCTGGCGGCTTGCCTTCGTCCTCGTTACCGAAGTGCTGGTAATCGGCTTTTTCGCGCTGCTTGGCTGGACCGGCTATGGCGTACTGGAGGTGCTGGCCACCGACAATCTGGTCAGCTTGCCCTGGATCACCATAGCCTGGACCCAGTCCGTGATTCCGATAAGTGCGGCGCTGGTCATCCTCGCCGAGCTTCTCAACCTGCCGCAGATGATCCGCGAGGCGCGCGGGCTCGCCACCTCCCAGGCAAGCGATCTTGCCGAAATGACGCACTGAGGCGATCATGGCCATAGTCCTGCTGTTCGCCTGCGTCCTCTCCCTGGTGCTGATCAACGTCCCCATCGCCGTGGCGCTGGGCATCGTCGCGGTGTCGGCCCTGCTCGTCACCCAGGGCCTGTCCAGCCTGCCCAACCTTCCGATCGTCCTCTACAACGGCGCCACCAACTTCCCGCTGCTGGCGATTCCGCTGTTCATCCTCGCCGGCTCGATCATGAATGCCTCCGGCATTTCGCGCCGGCTGATCGCCTTCGCCTCGTCCCTGCTCGGCTGGATGCGCGGCGGATTGGCCATGGTCAGCATTGGCACCTCGCTGTTCTTTGCTGAAATATCCGGTTCCGCGGTGGCCGATGTGGCCGCGCTCGGTTCGGTGCTGATCCCGGCGATGAAAAGCCGCGGCTATTCCAAGGAATTCGCCGCCGCGGTGATGTCCTCGGCCGCGACCCTGGCGGTGATCATCCCGCCGTCCATCCCGATGGTGTTGTACGCGGTGATGGCCGACACTTCGGTGGTGCAGCTGTTTATTGCCGGTATCGTGCCGGGCCTGCTCGGCGGACTTGGGTTGATGGGTATGGCCTACTGGTTCGCGCGCCGCTACCAATTTCCGGTGGAAGAATCGTTCAAACTGAGGCGCGTCAAAGAGACCTTCAGAGACGCGTTCTGGGCCTTCTTTCTGCCCGTCATCATCCTCGGCTCGATTTTCGGCGGCCTAGTCACCGCCACCGAGGGCGCGGCGCTGGCGGTGCTGGCTGCGCTGTTCATAGGCGTTTTCGTCTACCGCGAACTCAATCTGAAACACCTCAGAACGGCGATGATCGACGGCGGGGTGCAGACCGCGGTCGTGATGCTGCTGGTGGCGACCAGCGGGTTGCTTGGCGTCTACCTCACCGAGTCGCAGGTGCCGCAGCGCCTCGCCGCGGGCATCATGGAGTTCACTAACAACAAGTACGCGGTGCTTGCCATCCTGAACATTCTGTTCCTTGCGCTCGGCCTGTTCCTGCATTCGGCGGCGGCCATCATCCTCACCGTGCCGATCGTGCTGCCCCTGGTGAAGGCGGTGGGCATCGACCCGGTGCATTTCGGCCTGATCGTCACGATCAACCTGGGCATAGGACAGCAGACTCCGCCGGTAGCCTCGGTCCTGATGACCGCCTGCGCCATCGCCAAGGCCGACATGTGGGAAGTCACCAAGGTAAACATCTATTTCATCGGCGTGCTCGTCGCCATACTCTTGCTCGTCACCTACCTGCCCATCACCGGCATGGGACTTGTGGATTTCTTCTATAGGTAGCTTTCCCGCCGAAGTGAGCTTCGCAATGATTGATTTTTTCACTGCTGAACATGTCTGACCCTGTCTATTTCGAACGCGAAGCCGACGACGATGTGCGCTGCATCGCGCTGCGCGCACTCAGCCAAGCCGAACGCGGGCGCGTCAGAAAAATGGTGCAGCGCAATGCCGATAGGTTTGTATCCTCGGCTGCGGCGGCCTAAAATGTCGCCGAGCGCTCGGCTCACAGTTGATAACCATACCCCGGACAACCGGGGAAACTCAATACACCTGATCGATCGACAATCCTGGAGGAGGTATCAATGATTAAGCTAAAACACCTGGGCATTTTGGCGGCACTCGCGGCCGCAGCGGTGAGCGGTTCCGCGCTCGCCGCCACTATCACCCTGCGCGCAGCGCATCAGTTCCCCGGCGGCAAAGGCGATGCGCGCGATGAGATGGTCCAGATCATCGCGCGCGAGGCCAAGGCAGCCGGCGTCGATCTGGAGATCCAGGTCTATCCCGGCGCGTCGCTGTTCAAGCCGAACGAACAATGGAACGCGCTGGTCAACGGGCAGCTCGACATCTCCTCGTTCCCGCTCGACTACGCCAGCGGCAAGATACGCGCCTTCGGCGCAACCTTGATGCCCGGGCTGGTGCGCAACCACGAACGTGCCGCGCGCATGAACGATTCGAAGTTCATGAAAGACATCAAGGCGAAAATCGAGAAGGCGGGCGTGGTCGTACTTTCCGACGCCTGGCTGGCCGGCGCCGTCGCCTCAAAGAAAGCCTGCATCCGCACGCCGGCCGACATGAAGGGCCTGAAGATCCGTTCGGCCGGCCCGACTTTCGCCGCCATGTGGCAGGCAGCGGGCGCCTCCATCGTGTCGATCCCGAGCAACGAGGTCTATAACGCGATGCAGACCGGGGTCATCGAAGCCACCGACACCAGCACCGGCAGTTTCGTCTCGTTCCGCCTCTACGAGCAGGTGAAATGCGTGACCGCTCCCGGCGAGAACGCCTTGTGGTTCATGTACGAGCCGGTGCTGATGTCGAAGAAGGCGTTCGACAGGCTGAACAAGAAACAGCAGGAAGCGCTGCTCAAGGCGGGAAAGAAGGCGCAGGACTACTTTGCCAAGGAAGCCAAGGGTCTGGACGACGCGATGGTCAAGACGTTCAAGGAGCACAAAGTCGAAGTGATCACGCTGACACCGGCCGAGTACGACACCTGGGTCAAGATCGCCAAGGAAAGCTCCTACGCCGAATTCGCCAAGGAAATTCCTGACGGAAAACAACTGATCGACGACGCGCTGAGCGTCAAGTAATCCCGGGCCGCGGTGGCGGGTGGAGAGGACAAGTCCACCGATTCTTGTCCTCTCCCGTCACCGTCCAGCGGATCAAAAGCGATGGAGCATTCATGGACGGATTTGTCCAAAGCGTCAGACTGATCTCCCGATTGTTCGGTTACTTGGCTGCCGCCTTGATCGCGCTTAGCGTGGTCGTGGTCTGCGAGATGGTGTTCGTGCGCTACGTGCTCAACCAGAACACGATCTGGCAAACCGATTTCGTCACCTACGGCCTGGTTGCGGCGACCTTCCTCGGCAGTCCCTTCGTGCTCACCACGCGCGGCCACGTCGCAGTCGACGTTCTGCCGCTTTATTCGGGCCCGCGCCTGCGCTGGTGGCTGGCGCTGTTCGCGGCCGCAGTGACGCTGTTCTTTTGCGTCGCGATGACCGCGCTCACGTCCCGGTTCTGGCTGGAGGCTTGGGACAACAAATGGGTGTCCGATACCATGTGGCGGGCACGGCTGTGGATTCCCTATTCGGCCCTGCCCATAGGCCTCGGTCTGCTGACCCTGCAGTGTGTCGCGGATCTGGTCAGCCTGATCAACGGCCGCGAACCGCCTTTCGGCATCACCAAGGAGCATGGCTGATGAGTCCGGGAATGCAGGGGACTTTGGTCCTGATGCTCACGCTGCTGATGCTGCTGTCGGGCGCGCCGGTCGCTTTCGGCCTCGGCGCGATATCGATCGTGTTCATCATGATCTTCCAGGGTTTCGACGCGCTGCACGTGGTCGCCGAGACGTTCTATGCGGGACTGAACGACTTCACCCTGGTGTCGATTCCGATGTTCGTCATGATGGGCGCCGCGATCGGTTCTTCCCCGGCGGGCAAAGACCTGTACGAAGCGCTCGATCGCTGGCTGTATCGCGTGCCCGGCGGCCTCGCGATTTCCAATCTGGGCGCCTGCGCCATTTTCGCCGCGCTGACCGGTTCCTCGCCCGCGTGTTGTGCCGCCATCGGAAAAATGGGTATCCCGGAGATGCGGCGGCGCGGCTACCCGGACGACGTCGCGACCGGCTCGATCTGCGCCGGCGGCACGCTCGGCATCCTGATCCCGCCTTCGATCACCTTCATTCTCTACGGCATCGCGACCGAAACTTCGATCGGCCGCCTGTTCCTCGCCGGCGTGATTCCGGGTCTGATGCTCACCGCCCTGTTCATGCTGTGGACGCTGTTCATCATCTGGAAACGCGGGTTTCGCTCGCACGCGCTGGACTTCCGCTACAGCTGGAAAGAGAAATTCCAGTCGATCCCCAAGATCGCCCCTTTCATCGCCATTATCGCCGGCGTGATGTACGTGCTCTATGGCGGCGTGGCGACGCCCTCGGAGGCGGCCGGCGTCGGGGCAGCGCTGTGCGTGGTGATGGCGGTGGTGATCTACCGCATGTGGCGGCCGAAGGAATGGTGGGCGATTCTGCGCGACACCACCCGGGAATCGGTGATGATCCTGATGATCATCGCGGCGGCCGTGCTGTTCGGTTACATGCTGACCTCCCTGTACCTCACGCAGACACTGGCGCAGGCGATAGCCGACATGCACGTCAATCGCTGGGTGCTGATGGGAATGATCAACGTGTTCCTGCTGGTGTGCGGCTTCTTCATCCCGCCGGCGGCGGTGATCCTGATGACCGCGCCTATCCTGTACCCGATCATCAAGGCGGCCGGCTTCGACCCGGTGTGGTTCGGCGTTATCCTAACCATCAACATGGAGATCGGCCTGATCCATCCGCCGGTCGGCCTGAACATCTACATCGTCAGTTCGATCGCACCGGACGTGCCGGTCACGCGAATCATGTGGGGCACCATCCCTTACGTGTTGTGCATGATGCTGGCGATCGTGATCCTGTGCGTTTTCCCCGAAATCGCCACCTGGCTGCCCGACCACATGATGGGCGGCTCAAAATAATGCCGCTAGTTAAGCGGTTCGCTTCTATACACCTCCTAATACAGAAAGTCTGACTCCATGCCAGGTCCCCTGTCCCACATTCGCGTACTCGACCTTTCCCGCGTGCTCGCCGGCCCCTGGGCCGGACAGAACCTGGCCGATCTCGGCGCCGAAGTGATCAAGGTCGAGCGCCCGAAATTCGGCGACGACTCGCGCACCTATGGTCCGCCCTGGGTCAAGGACAGCGAAGGCCGCGACACCAAGGACTCAGCCTATTTCACCTCGGCCAATCGCGGCAAGAAATCCATCACCCTGAACATCTCCAAGCCCGAAGGGCAGAAACTGGTGCGCGAACTCGCGCGCGTCTCCGATGTCCTGATCGAGAACTACAAGTTCGGCGACCTGGCGCGCTACGGCCTCTCCTACGACGACCTGAAGCAGATCAATCCGCGCCTGATCTACTGCTCGGTCACCGGCTTCGGCCAGACTGGTCCTTACCGGGAGCATCCCGGCTACGACTTCATGATCCAGGGCATGGGCGGGATGATGAGCGTCACCGGCGAGCCCGATGGCGCGCCAGGCGGCGGCCCCCAGCGGGCGGGGGTTCCGGTGGCCGACATCATCACCGGCATGTACGCCAGCATCGCGGTATGCGCTGCGATCGCCCACCGCGCCGAGACCGGCATCGGCCAGCATCTCGACCTGGCGCTGCTCGATTCGCAGATTGCGCTGCTCGCCTATCAGAACACCAATTACTTCGCCACCGGCAAGCCGCCCAAGCGCATCGGCAATCTGCATCCGAACATCGTCCCCTACCAGCCGTTCAAGACCGCGGATGGCGACGTAATCCTTGCCTGCGGCAACGACAACCTGTTCCGCAAGTTCTGCGAGGCGGCCGGATGCGCGGAACTCGCCGACGATGCGCGCTTCGTCGGCAACGGCAAGCGGGTGGAGAACCGCGCCGAGCTCACGCGCCTTCTGCAGGCGGTGTTCGCCCAGCGCAGCACACGCGTATGGGTGGAGATCCTGGAAGCGGCCGGCGTGCCCAACGGCCCGATCAACGATGTGGCCAAGGTGTTCGAGGAGCCGCAGGTGAAGGCGCGCGGCATCCGGGTCGAACTCGACCATCCGGTCGCGGGCAAGCTGCCGACGGTGGCCAGCCCGATGCGCTTCTCCGCCACGCCGGTGGAATACAAGCTCGCCCCGCCGGTGCTAGGTCAGCACACCGAGGAAATCCTGCGCTGCCTGCTGAAGAAGACTGATGCGGAGATTGCCAAGCTTAAAGCCGACGGCACGGTTTGATTGCCGGCGTGCGGGGTGTTTCTTGTGTACGCCAGCGCACGGTGCAAACCTGGATAAAGTGCAAGCATGGGCTCCCTACTTACAAAGGGAGCGACCATGAACCGCACCAATGCCATACGCAATCTGTTGCTGTCGCTAGTGCTGGCCGCCGGCGCCTTTACCGCGCCGGCCTACGCGCAGATCAGCGTCAACATCAACCTCGCGCCGCCCCCGCCGCAATATGAAGTCGTGCCGACCATTTCACCAGGCTATGTCTGGGCTCCCGGATACTGGGGCTGGACCGGTGAGCGCCACGTCTGGGTTCGCGGACGCGCCATCCTTCAACGCGAGGGCTATCGCTGGGAGCCGGACCGCTGGGAGCAGCGCGACCGGACCTACTACCGCGCAGAGGGCCGCTGGGTACGCGACCAGAACTACAAACCCGTCAAAATGAAAAAGGAAAAGAAGGAAAAGAAACAGAAAGGCGACAAGCACGACCGCTGAGCGCTTGCCGGCCGGACTATGGATGTCCGTCCGCAGTCTGGGCGGGCATTTTCTCTGGCGCGCGGGGTAATGCGCCCTAAAATCGCTTCACCACAGACTGACCAGCATTTTTATCGCCAGTCCATACAGCAGCAGTGCGAACACCTGCTTCAGGCGCTTGGTCGGCAGACGGTGCGCGGCTGCGGCTCCCAGGGGTGCGGTCAATACGCTGGCGAGGGTGATTCCAAGCATCGCGGGCAGATAGACATAGCCGATGCTGTGCGGCGGCAGGCCACTCTGCCCCCAGCCGGCCACGATGAAGCCGACGCTGCCCGCAAGCGCGATCGGAAAACCGGCGATCGCCGCCGTTCCTATAGCCTGCAGCATGGGCACGTTGCAGTAGAGCGCGAAGGGAATGATCATGAATGCGCCGCCCATAGCCGCGAGGGAAGAAACGAAGCCGATCACCAGGCCGACCAGCATAGCTCCCAGCGCTCCCGGCAACGGGCGCGCTGGCTTCGGTTTGCGATCGATCAGGATGTTGGTCGCGGCGAAAAAAACGACGGCCGTAAACAACGCGGCGAACACCCGCGTCGAAATCCAAACGGTGACACTGGAGCCGAGTAGGCCTCCGACGAGAATACCGGGGGTCAGCGCGAGCGCCAAATCCCAGCGCACCGCGCCGCGGACGGCGTGGGCGCGCATGCTCGAGACCGAGGTGAACAGGATGCTCGCCATGCCGGTGCCCACCGCAAGGTGCATGATCTGCGCCTTGGGCAGCCCCTGGGCTTCGAACAGCATCACCAGCAAAGGCACGATGATGGCGCCGCCGCCTATGCCCAGCAAGCCGGCGAAAAACCCCACCGCCGCGCCGATCGCGGCATAGCCCAGCCACCATTCCACGTCAGTTCCTCTCGGTCTTGCTGTTCAACAGGTCGTCGACCAGTTCGATGAAACCTTCGCCGCTGCGCTGCCGGGTCACGTAGGCCGGAGCGTCGGTGAGACGCGCACCGAAATCCGCCACATTGGCCACGCCTACCGAATTGGAAAAGAACTTGAACATGGGCGCGTCATTAGGCGAGTCGCCGACGAACAGGTAGCTGGCCTGGTCGCGCGCGAGATCGACGCCGTAGCGTTCCTGCATCAGGGTGCGGGTCATCCCCAGCTTGTCGTAGTCGCCGAACCAGCCGTTGACGTGGATGGAGCTGATCTTGGCGGTCATGCCGGCCGTGCGCATCAACGCGACGATACGGTCCACTTGCGCAATCGGCAGGCGCGGCACATCCTCGCAGAAATCGATCGCCAGATCGGCCTCGCGGTAGCGCTGGTCGGAGGCGAGCGCGCTGCCCGGCACTTCGCGCAGGATGCGCTTGCGCACGTCGTTCATCTTGTCGCGGTTGGCGGCGCGCGCCTCGGCGTCGAACAAGAAGCGCTGCACCAGTTTTTTTCGCGCCGTGTCGTAAAAAAAGTAAAACGCGCCGTTTTCGCCCACCACCGCATCCACCGGCCACATGCGCGCGATATGGTCGCACCAGCCTGCGGGCCGGCCGGTAATCGGAACCACCAGCTTTCCACTCGAGCGCAGCCGCGCCAGCGCCGCATAGGCGCGCGCGGTAAGTTTGCCTTCGCTGGTGAGCGTGTCGTCGATATCGCAGAACACGCCGCGGATGTCATTCATGACAGCGGCGCTCATCGCCGCAAGCGGCTTCATCGCGCGCCCGCCATGCGTTCGGCGGCGTGCCTGCCCCGCACCTCGCTCATAGGCAGGCCGCGACCCGTTGCAGTGCGCGCAGCGCCCGCGCCGTTGATGCCGCCGCTAGTCGCGGCAATATCGTAGAGTTTCATTTAGCCAGGTGTGCAAACGCCGCGCCGCGATAGCGGTAGAGGGGAGAATTATAGCAGCGCCGCCCGTTCGGTTCGGCGGCGAGGCCGAAGCCAAACTGACAGCGCGCCGGCTTGGCACTACAATGCGCCAATATTTTTCACCGGAGGCCAGCATGTCCATCACCAACACCCCTAGCGGTTTGACCATTGAAGAACTCGTGCTCGGCGAAGGCGCGACAGCGGCTGCCGGCCAGAGCGTCACCGTGCACTACACCGGCTGGCTTACCAGCGGCAGCAAATTCGACTCGAGCAAGGACCGCAACGATCCGTTCGTGTTCCATCTGGGCGCGGGCCAGGTGATCCGCGGCTGGGACGAAGGCGTGCAAGGCATGCTGGTGGGCGGCAAGAGGAAACTGACCATCCCGCCGGAGCTCGGCTACGGCGCGCGCGGCGCGGGCGGCGTGATCCCGCCGAATGCGACATTGGTGTTCGAGGTGGAGCTGCTGGCAATAGGCTGATCGCGGGCGTGGCCTACCGCCAGCCCCGGGAGGGCATTTTCAGTCGTCCCCATGGGGCTGCTGTCAGTCGTCGCTACGGCTCCCGCTGGTCGTCGCGAGGACTCCTTGCAGTCGTAATGCACGGCCAGCCACACCGTAGGCGCGGCGGTCGATTCGACCCGATGCCGCCGGTGGGGTGCGATATCGACGTAGTCGCCCGGCCTCAGCTGACGGGGCGCCGGTTCGTCTTCGAACGCGAGGCTCGCCTCGCCCAGCAGCAACAGCACCCACTCCGCCTGTGCTTGGTCGTACCAGAATCCAGGCGGGCTGGCCTGTCCTGCGGAAACAATACGCTCGATGCGCAAACCCGGACGCGACAGCAGTTCAACAAACTGCTCTGCGCCAGAGTCCGGCAGCAGCTGCGCATACAAATTAGGCATTTTTTGGCCGCGTATCGTTCGCCTCGAACAGCGACGGCGTAATCCGGGCGCGGGCCAGATACTCGCGCAGGATTTTCACTGCAGAACGGTCCAGCGTGTTGCCGTGGTGCGGGCGGTGCAGGACGTCTTCGTGGCCGTTGAGTTTCACCCGCAGGCGCGCGCCTGAAAGCGATTCAAGCTCGGCGCCGAGATGATGCAACAGCGACTCCACCTCGCGCCAGTGTAGGTTGCCGCTGATCGGATCGCGAAAGATGGACTGGATCAGGTGTTCGTGCTTGTGGCTCATCGCGCGCCGCCTCTTGCAGGAAATGGCCCGTGCTCATGATAGTCGAGTCGGCGAAAACATGCTGCGGCGGCGATGCCGCTGTTTCAGGGCAGCTAATGCGCACTCAACTGCCGCCGAACCAGTTGTACCCCTGGTCTTCCCAGTAGCCCCCGGGGTAGGTGTTGGTGACGAATATCGCCTGGATGTGCTTCGGATTCTTGTAGCCGAGTTTGGTCGGCATGCGCAGCTTCATCGGAAAGCCGTAGCGCGGTGGCAGCGGCTGGCCGTCATAGCTCAACGTCAACAGCGTTTGCGGGTGCAGCGCGGTGGGCATGTCGATGCTGGTGTAATAGTCGTCGGCGCACTTGAAGCCGACGTACTTGGCGCTGGTGTCCGCGCCGACGCGGGCAAGGAAACTGGAAAACCGCACGCCGCCCCACTTGCCGATGGCGCTCCAGCCCTCGACGCAGATATGGCGCGTGACCTGGTCGGTCTGCGGCAGAGCGTTCAGCTCAGGCAGGGTCCAGGCACGCTTGTCGGCCACCAGGCCAGTGACCTCGAGCCGATAGCCGTCCGCATCGACCTGCCGGATCTGGTCCTCGCCGTAATAGGCGTTGAATGGGAAGGGCCGGGTGATCATCGATTCCGGATAGGTCGGCGCCAGCTGCTTGGGGTCGAACAGCCAGCCCTGCACCTTGTCGTTGAAGCGCGACACCTTCATCAGCGCGCTTTCGACGCTGTCCTCGCCGACGATGGCGCAGCCGGTCAAGAGCGACAGTCCGCCCAGCGTGAGCGAACGCTGCAGGAACAGACGGCGCGATGGCTGTTCGATGCGGCGCAGCGCTTCCTTTACCACGGCATCGCCGTCGATCGCGACCAGTCGGGAGGATGTTCTTGTCATCGCGCAGACCCCCTAGCGGCCGCGGATCATGGTCAGGAAGGTGCGCGGCACCAGTGCGACCATGACCAGGTGTATCGCCACGAACGCCACCATCGCGGCCATGGCGAAAAAATGCACGCGGCGCGCGGTTTCGTAGCCACCGAGCAGCTCGCGTAGCAGGGGAAATTGCACCGATTTCCACAGCACCAGGCCTGACAGCACCAGCAGCGCGGCGTCGAGTATCACCAACAAATAGGCCGCGCGCTGGACTGCGTTGTACTGGCGCGGGTCGGCGTGCTTCAGATGGCCGTGCAATACGGCCAGCAGGTCGGCGGCGACGGCGCGCGGCGACAGCGGAAAGAACTTGGTCCTAAGCCGTCCGCTGCCGACGTTGAACAACACATAGATCACACCGTTGGCGGCGAGCAGCCACATCGCCGCAAAGTGCCACTGGATCGCGCCGCCCAGCCAGCCGCCCAGCGTAATCGCCTTGGCGAACCTGAAATCGAACAAGGGCGAGGCGTTGTAGATGCGCCAGCCGCTCATGATCATGATCACCACTGCGAGCGCATTCAACCAGTGCGTCGCGCGCACCCAGGCCGGGTGTATGGTCCGGACAGCATCGATCATGGAAACATGCCCGTGCAATTCAGGCGGCCGCGGCATCTATTTTCCGCCCCAGACTTCCTGCACTCGTGCATCCCTGCCGCAGCCCCTGCGATAGTAGGCATAGCGGATCGGGTTTTTGATGTAGTAGTCCTGGTGATATTCCTCGGCGGGGTAGAAGGCCGAGGCGGGGGCGATTTGCGTAAGCACCTGCCGCAACTTGCCGCTGTTCAACAAAGCGTCGCGGCTCGCTTCGGCAATCTTGCGCTCGGACTCGTTCTGCCAGTAGATGGCGCTGCGATACTGCGTGCCGATGTCGCAGAACTGGCGATCCTTTACCGTCGGATCAATATGGCGCCAGAAATAGTCCACCAGCTGCTGATAACTCACTTTCGCCGGGTCATAGCTCACGCGCACCGCCTCGGCATGCCCGGTGCCGCCTGCACTGACCTGCTCGTAAGTCGGATTTACCGTCGTGCCGCCGGTATAACCGGATTCGGTCGCGGTCACCCCCGGTAGTTTGTCGAAATCCGCTTCCAGGCACCAGAAGCAGCCGCCGGCGAAAATCGCGCTTGCTGCTGCCACGGGGCTTGCCGCAGGCTTTGCTAGCTGCGCCGCGGGCGCGAAGCCGGCGTTGCCGAATAACAGCACTGCGCTTACGGCATAGCCGGCCCATCCCAGGAGGAATTTCATGTCCGCAGCTCCGGTAGTTTGGCGGCGCGCGGAACGAATTGCAGCGCAACGCCATTGTTGCAGTAGCGCTTGCCTGTCGGTTGCGGACCGTCGTCGAAGATGTGGCCCTGATGCCCGCCGCAACGCATGCAGTGATACTCCGTGCGGGGATAGATCAGCAGGTAATCGGTCCGGGTAACCACGGCCCCAGGCAAGGACTGCCAGAAACTCGGCCACCCCGTGCCGCTCTCGTATTTCTTGCTGCTGTCGAACAAAGGCAGATTGCAGGCGGCGCAGACAAAAGTACCGTCACGCTTTTCCTGGTTCAAAGGGCTGGAACCCGGACGTTCCGTGTCTTCCTCGAACAAGACGCGATACGCCTGCCGCGGCAGCAGGGCAGCCCATTCGGCCTTCGATTTGCGCAAGATCGGCCCGGCCGCGTCTTTCGCCAACGCAGAGCCGGCGTTGAACATCGGCAACGCGGATAAGCCGAACAGCCATTTCAGTGATCGACGACGGTCCATAACAATCTCCGGAAAATAGTGAGTCTGACACCATTGCATCAGCCGCCATTCCGGCGCCCTTTCCGGCGCCGGAATGGCCCAGGAAGCTTATCCCAGCCTGCCGACTATGCATTTCGCGCATTGTGCCATCTAATTCGGCGCAGGCTGGCGAACGGTTACACCCCGGGGGGCGATTCGTCGGCGATTGGAAAACCCTTGGTTCAATTCGACCGTGGCTGTAACCAAAGGTTGCAATGCAACGAATGCAAGACACAGGCAGGCTGAACGCCAACGAGGAAAAGCTCCGAAATCTGCTGATCCTCGGGCTTGCCGGTGACGCGGCGGCCTACCCTGCATTCCTGCGGGAACTGAGCGCGCATTTGCGCGCCGATGCGGCGCAGCGTGCGGTGCTGTTTTTCGGCGACACCTGGAACTCGTGTCCCTTGCTGATCGCCATGTTATCCGTGCCGGTGTTGGCTGCGCTGGTGTGGGCGATGCAAAGGGCTGGCCCCGACGAGACTGCGGCGTGCCGGGGCCGCTGCGGGGCCGCTCTCTGGAGCGGTCGGCACACTGGTGTATAGCCTGCATTGCCCGGAACTGGCGGCGCCTTTTATCGGCTTCTGGTATCTGCTCGGCATGCTGATCCCGACCGCCGTCGACGCCCTGCTCGGTCCACGCCTGCTGCGCTGGTAGCGGCAGCACTGTTTCAACCCGGGAGCCTAGCGACTACGGCAACTCAGGCCCTGACGGAAGGAATCGCCAATCCGCGTTAAACTTGCGCCACCAAACCTGATGGAGTCCCGATGCGCTGGCGCGTCACTTCGCTGCTACTGAACCTCGCCCACGCCATCGATCATCTGATGCTGCTGGTGTTCGCGACTGCGGTGTCGGCCATCGCGCACGACTTCGGCGTCGGGCGCTGGGAGGATCTCATGCCCTACACCACCGGGGCCTTCCTGATGTTTGGCATCGGGTCTTTCCCCTCGGGCCGCCTCGGAGACCTCTGGGGCCGGCGCGCGATGATGCTGGTATTTTTCTTCGGCATGGGCGCCGCCGCCCTGCTGATCGCGCTGACGCAGAACGTCTGGCAGTTGGCGCTGGCGCTGGGTTTGATGGGCAGCTTCGCATCGATCTACCATCCGGTAGGCATCCCGATGCTGCTGCGGCACGCAAGCAAGCCAGGCATCACCATAGGCATCAACGGCATGGCCGGCAACCTGGGCATAGCCGCCGCCGCCATATCGACGGGATTCCTGATTCAATACGCGAACTGGAGGACGGCCTTCATCGTACCCGGCATCATTTCAATCGCCTGCGGCCTGCTGTTCATGAAAATCGCGCCGGCCGAGCAGGGCGCGCCGGGGAAACAAGCGGTCAGGCAGATCGAACTCCCGACCGCCACGCGAAACCGGGTATTCCTGGTGATGACCATGCTGGCCATCACGACCAGCATTCTGTTCAACTTCACCACCAACGGCAACGGCGAGCTGCTCAAGGCGCGCTTGCCGATACTGGTGGAACAGCCGGCCCTGCTCGGGATGCTGCTCGCGGTGGTGTACGCGCTGTCGTCCGTGTCGCAACTGGCCGTCGGCCGGTTGATCGATCGCTTCCCGATACGCAATGTGATGCTGGGCATCATCGCCTGCCAGGGTCCTATCTTCCTGCTCGCCGCGTTCAGCCAGGGCTGGACGCTATACGTGTCCATGGTTATTTTCATGGTGCTGGTATTCGGCTCTATTCCGTTCACCGACGCCATCATTGCGCGCTTCGTCGACGACAGCATCCGGTCCCGCGTCAGCGGCATGCGATTGGCGGTTTCCTTCAGCGTGAGTTCGGCGGCGGTCTGGGCGCTGGGGCCGGCGGTAAAGGCAGCCGGCTTCGGCTCTGCCCTGCTGGTGCTGGGCGCCGTCGCCATTTGCTCGCTGCTGATCACCTGGCAGTTGCCTGACGAGCAGAGCATCCGCAGAGCGTCCGAGACCCCCAGCCCGCAGGCTGCCTGAGCGGGAATATTCCGCTCCGGCTGTGGCGCCGCGACTCTAGCCGGTCAGCTGCCGGTTTCCGGAATTCCCGAAACCGGCTCCAAGTCTGATATTTATCAATATAAGCGCCGCAAGATGGCTCAGAGTGCGAACAGCCCGGAGGGTGTTCGCATAGTGTTCAGCGTTTCCGAAAAGATTCTCAAGAAAACGACCAAGTGCCAGCACGAGTATTCCTGCCTGGAAACCGGACGCTGCGGTGACGGCCCGATGTGCGCTGTCGAGATGACGCACGGTGTCGATGTGCTGTGCGTGCATTCCCCGGATTGGCCCGCTTGCCAATACCACCTGGATTTCGGCGGCGCCCGGTTTTGCGTCTGTCCGGTCCATTGCGAGATCTACCGCCAGCAAACCCAGGGCTGACGAGCGCCGCTCGGCCCGATTCAACATTGCCGGGCTGCCATGGGCTAGACCGCCACTGTGTTTTGCTGGAATCCGACGCCGGGGAGCGCCGGACCGTCCGCGCCCAAGCGCTTTCGCTACGCCTGATCCCGGCGTGCAGTAAAATGAGATCGACAGCGGCAACGGGGCCTTAAGAAATTCCTGAAACAACCCTTGGTTCAGACGAGCGAGATGGGCGGAAAGTGGGCAGGGCCTTTACGCTCCAATCCGTAGCTCCTCGTTTCGTGATGCATTCTAAAGAGGAGTAGACCCAATGCGAGGTATCGTTATCGTAGCGTTTGCCCGGGATCGCGAATACGAGATGAGGCTTACCGCCGGCGACCAGCCCCTGCCGGCGGCACAGGAAGCCGACCTGTGGTTGTCGCAGCAGTTCGAGGAATTGGGCTGCACCCCCAGGAGCCTGGTCGGAAAGGTGCTGGTGCTGGACAAGATCCTGGAAGTCGCGCGCGAGGCGGGCGAGAAACGCTTTGCCGGCGATATCGTTTGGGCTGAGGCTTATGCCCGCGCCGTACTCGCCACCCTCAAGCGCGAAAGCGTGCGCGTCGATCTCGCCGAGAACACTGTAGGCTAAAACAAAGGGGCGGCGCGCGGCGCGAGTCCGGCGCAGCCGCCGTCAGGACTGCAGCTGCGCGACCTGCTGCGCCAACTGCTGCATGCGTACCGCGATCGATTTCAGCAGCGACGCTCCGAATGCGGGCTTGGCCTTGACCAGGCTGAGAAAGTCGCTCCGGTTGATCGCCAGCAGTTTGCAGTCGGTCTCCGCTGTCGCCGAGGCTGCACGCGCGGAGCGATCTACCAGCGCCATTTCGCCGAACATCCCGCCGGGCCCGACACGCTCGACCACGCTATCGCCCACGGAAATCGCGACCCGGCCTTCCATTGCGACGTACATGAACGCGCCCACGGCGCCCGCACTCATAATCACCTTGCCGGCCGGAAAACTGGCGGGTTCCGGGTTGGCGAGTTCTTGTTGCAGTCCGGCGAGCGTTTTGCGGTCGAGAATGTCGCTGCATTCGGCGGCGGCGACCGCCGGACGGGCGCTACCGAGCTTGACTATGCTTTGACGCAGACGCTGCACCATGGTGCTCATCAGCATCAGCGCGAATTCGGGTTTCTTTTCCAGCGCATTGTGGAATTGCTTTTCATCCAGCGAAAGCACGCGGCAGTTGATCTTGGCCATCGCCGTCGCGCTGCGCGGCAATCCGGCGACGACGGCCAGTTCGCCGAACACATCGCCCGGCTTTACCACGCCGAAAAATTTGTTGCGTATCATCAGGCCGATTTCGCCCTCCAACAGCAGGTACATCCTCGCGCCTTTGGAAAACAAGCCTCCGGCCTTCTCGTTCTCGGAAAAAATGGGCTTGCCGGCCGGCTTCTCTTCCAGCGTTCCCGCGGAGCGGAAGAATTCCAGCGCCAAGGCGGGCTGATAAAGCGGACTCGGCACCGCAACCTGCGCTGTGGCGCGCGCAACCGCGTCGGGACGTGGCGTAGGCTTGGCCGAGAAATCGAGGTCGTCCATGGGCAAGGATATTTTAATCCTTAATTTGGCAGCCGGCGACGCATTGCGGGCCGCCGCTGGCGGTCCTAGCCGCGACGAGCGCGGGATGGCGCTCCCGGGCCCGGCCCGGCCGCCCCGCGATACCGCGGGATGGTTATACTGCAACAGTCGTTTGCGCCCGGCCGCCGACCAAGCGCAAACGTGCCCTTCGTTCAAAGGCCCAAACAGCCCATGACGCACTCGCGCGAAGTCTCGCTTTCCGCCGCCGACGGCACATCGCTGTTTGTCGCCGATTGGCTGACCGGTTCTTCCAGTGCAACGGGCGAAGGCGTACTGCTGATGCATGGACTGGGCGAGCATAGCGGCCGCTATGCGCATGTGGCGCGCTTCTTCAATGATTGCGGCTACTCGGTGCGCACCTACGATCACCGCGGCCACGGCCGCTCGGGCGGTGCTCGCGGGGACGCCCCCGATGTTGCCACGCTGGTCGAGGACGCGAAAATCGCGCTCGACGACTTCGCGCAGAATTTGTCCGCTGCGCCGCTGCTGCTCGGTCACAGCATGGGTGGCTTGTTCGCGGCCTACTATGCGACGCGCGGGCTATCGCCGCTCGGCGGCCTGATCCTGTCTTCGCCGGCGCTGCGCATCAAGCTGTCGCTCGCGCAAAGACTGCTGCTGCGGGTACTGGGCGCAGTCGCGCCGGGACTGGGCATACCGAACGGACTCGACTCCCGCTACCTGTCGCACCGGCAGGACGTGGTCGATGCCTATGATACCGACCCGCTGGTGCATCGCAAGATCAGCGCGCGCCTGCTGAGCGCCATGCTCGACGCGATCGAGTTTGCGCAAGGCCATGCCTCCAACCTAGGCGTCAATACGCTGCTGCTCGTGTCCGGTGAGGACCGCTTGGTCGATGCGAGCGGCAGCGAAGCTTTTTTCAGGCAACTGTCGCCCGGCGTGGGTGTGATGCACACCTACGCGAGTTGCTACCACGAGCTATTCAATGAGACCCAAGCCGGGCGCGTATTCGCCGATATGCGCACCTGGCTGGGCGAATTGCGCGCCTCCGAACGCGGCGGGAACCGACTCTAGCGGCGAAATCTAGGCGTTGACCGGCCTGTTCTCGGGATGATGCTCCGTGGCCGGATGGGTCTCAGGACTTTGCGGTGAAATCGAAATTGTCCGCGCCGGCTGCCGGTGCGGCAGCGGCTACCGGCGCAATAGCCGCGGCCGGCACGCGCGCGGCGGCACGAAGCGCCGCCGGCGAGAGATTCGCTCCCGGTTCCGCAGACGCGCCGGGCGATACGCCGTCCGAGGCAAACGCCGCCTCCAGATCCTGCTGGATTTGCGCCACGTCGAACGCAGCCCGCCCCTGCATGCGCAGCAGGATGCGCGCGGGCATGTCTTGAATGCGCGGCACGGCGGCGCGCACATTCGCGGCGGTGGTAAGCATGGGCACGGCGTGGTTGTTCTTGAAGCCGGGCTCGGCGCGCTCGATGGCGTCGATGATGGCGGCTTGTGCCTTGGCGATGCCCATGAGGAGTTCTGCGAGTTGGGTATTGTCCATTCCTGTTCTCCCCTGATGAATCCTGACTGGCGCCCATGATACCCCGAACCGTGCGCCGGCAGCGATGCGGCTCTAGGGTCTGTTTACATTCGCCGCATGAGACGCGCTAAGATGCTGAAACTCGCCCATCCCGGAAGCGCACGACATGGCCGCCGCCAACGACACCCACTCCAAGACCATAGGCTACATCCTCTGGGTCTTCGGCTTTACCGGCTCGCACCGCTTCTACTATGGCAAACCGCTTACCGGGAGCATCTGGTTTTTCACTTTGGGTCTGCTCGGTGTCGGCTGGCTGATCGATGTGTTCCTGATTCCCTCCATGGACCGGGAAGCCGACCTGCGCTTTCGCGCCGGTCGCGTCAACTACAGCGTCGCGTGGGTGCTGCTTACCTTCCTCGGACTGTTCGGCGTACATCGGATGTACATGGGAAAGTGGGTGACAGGGATCATCTATCTTTGCACCGCTGGACTGCTGGGGCTAGGCTATCTATACGATTTCTGGACCCTGAACGACCAGATTACCGTGATCAACGCGACCGGCTAGCGGCGCTTTCCGGCGAACGCTTCAGACCGAGGCGGAAGGCAGCGCTTAGGGGCTGCCCGGAGAAGCCCGTCTATTCTGGTCCTTCAGGCAATCTTTGCGAAAAAAAGGCGACCTGAGCCGCCTTTTTCTGGCCTTCGATGCACGCTACTTGCGCTGGCGCAGCTTGCGGATGGCGGCGATCTGGGCCGCCGCTTCTGCGAGTTCGGACATCGCTTTGGCGTATTCCATTTTGCCGGTCCGGTCCGCCAGATTGTCCTGGGCGCGTTTGTGCGCTTCGAGCGCCTTGGCTTCGTCCAGATCGTGGCCGCGGATGGCGGTATCGGCTAGCACGGTAATCAGGTTCGGCTGCACTTCGAGGATGCCACCGGCGACAAAAATCAACTCCTCCTCGCCGCCGCTCGCCGGCTTGATCCGCACCGTGCCCGGCCGGATGCGCGTGATCAGCGGCGTGTGCTTGGGATAAATGCCGAGTTCTCCCTCTTCGCCGGGGAGCACCACGAACTCCGCCTCGCCGGAGTAGATGGCCTCTTCGGCGCTGACGACGTCTACGTGAATTGTGTGTGCCATGGGGCTTAGAACCTTTATTTCCCGACCCCCGGCAAGCCGGGGGTCGTACTTGGGCTTTACTGGAGCGTCTTCGCTTTCTCTACTGCTTCCTCGATCCCGCCGACCATGTAGAAGGCCTGCTCGGGGAGGCTGTCGTAGTCGCCGTTGACGATGCCTTTGAAGCCTTTGATGGTTTCCTTCAGCGGCACATACTTGCCTTCCTGGCCGGTGAAGTTCTTGGCCACGTCGAAGGGCTGCGACAGGAACCGCTGGATCTTGCGCGCGCGCGCCACGGCCAGCTTGTCTTCGGGCGAGAGTTCGTCCATGCCCAGAATGGCGATGATGTCGCGCAGCTCCTTGTAGCGCTGCAGCGTCTGCTGCACGGCACGCGCGGTATTGTAGTGCTCTTCACCCACCACGTGCGGGTCCATCTGGCGCGAGGTCGAGTCGAGCGGATCGACCGCGGGGTAGATGCCGAGCGAGGCGATGTCGCGCGACAGCACCACGGTCGAGTCGAGGTGACCGAAGGTGGTCGCAGGGGAGGGGTCGGTCAAGTCGTCGGCGGGGACATATACGGCCTGGATCGAGGTGATCGAACCGGTCTTGGTGGAGGTGATGCGCTCCTGCAGGCGGCCCATCTCCTCGGCCAGGGTCGGCTGATAGCCCACCGCCGAAGGCATGCGCCCAAGGAGCGCGGACACTTCCGTGCCGGCGAGGGTGAAACGGTAGATGTTGTCGACAAAGAACAGCACGTCGCGGCCTTCGTCGCGGAAGTATTCGGCCATGGTCAGGCCGGTCAGCGCCACGCGCAGGCGGTTGCCGGGCGGCTCGTTCATCTGGCCGTAGACCAGCGCCACTTTATCGAGCACGCCGCCGTCTTTCATCTCGTGGTAGAAGTCGTTGCCCTCGCGCGTGCGCTCGCCCACGCCGGCGAATACCGACAGGCCCGAGTGCTTTTTCGCGATGTTGTTGATCAGTTCCATCATGTTGACGGTCTTGCCCACGCCGGCGCCGCCGAACAGGCCGACTTTGCCGCCCTTGGCGAACGGACACACCAGATCGATAACCTTGATGCCGGTCTCGAGCAGTTCCTGGCTGGGGGAAAGCTCGTCGTATTTGGGCGCCATGCGGTGGATGGAGGCGACTTTCTCGGCGCCGATCGGACCGGCTTCGTCGATAGGCCGGCCGAGCACGTCCATGATGCGGCCCAAAGTCTTCGGCCCCACCGGAACCGAGATCGGTGCGTTGGTGTTGACCACTTTCATGCCGCGGCGCAGGCCGTCCGAGGAACCCAGCGCGATGGTGCGCACGATGCCGTCGCCGAGTTGCTGTTCGACTTCGAGGGTGAGCCCGATTTCGTCCATTTTCAGCGCGTCATAGATATGCGGCATCTGATCGCGCGGGAATTCCACGTCCACCACGGCGCCGATGCACTGTACGATAGTTCCTTCTTGGCTCATCGTCTTTTCCTAATAGTTCGATTCAAATTCGCTGAACTCGTTCGTGCGCACGGCGCACGCTGCAAAATGCAAAAGCTTTTATCCAAAACCGTGTTTCTGATACGGATGGTTTTTATCCGTATCAGAAACACGGTTCAAAACAACCTTTGCTCAACCACTGCCGTCCTTAAAACTGCTTCCTTGGCCCGGAGACCGTTTGGATCCTTGATTTAGTACGGATGATGAACCCATCCGTACTAAATCAAGGATCTTGGGTAAAAGCAAACCTAAAACCAAACCTATACCGCCGCCGCGCCGGCTACGATCTCCGACAGTTCCTTGGTGATCGCCGCCTGCCGCGACTTGTTGTAGATCAGGGTCAGCTCGTCGATGACGCTGCCGGCGTTGTCGCTCGCCGCCTTCATTGCCACCATACGCGCGCTTTGTTCGGAGGCCATGTTCTCGGTCACCGACTGATAGATCAGCGCTTCGATGTAGCGGGTGAGGGTCTGGTCGAGCACGGCCTTGGCGTCGGGCTCGTAGATATAGTCCCAGGAACCCTCGGGCGCGCCCAGTCTCTCGCCCGACAGCGGCAGAAGCTGTTCCATTACCGGCTCCTGCTTCATCGTGTTGACGAACTTGGTGTAGAAGATTTCCAGCCGGTCGAAACGGTCCTGGGTGTAGCCGTCGAGCATGATCTTCAGCGCGCCGATCAGGCGTTCCATGTGCGGCTTGTCGCCCAGGCCGATCACGTGCGACACCACGTTGGCGCCGAGGCGCTGCATGAAGCCCAGGCCCTTGTTGCCGATGCAGCACACTTCGAAGCTCTCTCCCTCGGCTTCCCACTCGCGCATCTTGGCGAGCGCCATGCGCAGCACATTGGTGTTCAGACCGCCGCACAGGCCCTTGTCGGCGGTAACCACGATGATGCCGACTTTTTTCACCGTGTCGCGCGTCACCAGATAGGGGTGGCGGTACTCCGGGTTGGCGTGCGAGAGGTGGGCCGCGACGTTGCGGATTTTCTCGGCATAGGGACGGGCCGCGCGCGTGCGCTCCTGCGCCTTGCGCATCTTGGAGGCGGCGACCATTTCCATCGCCTTGGTGATCTTGCGCGTGTTTTGCACGCTCTTGATCTTGGTCTTGATTTCCTTTGAACCTGCCATTGCTGTGCCCTTGGCTTTTCGCCCTCTTCCCGCAAGCGCGGGTCAGGGGGAACTCGCTTAATACGTACCGTTTTGCTTGAAGTCCTTGATCGCTTCGTGCAGCGTAGCTTCGTCTTCCTTGGTCATGTCTTTGGTGCTCTCGATGCGATCGACCAGCGCGGCATACTTGTCCTTGCAGTAGGCGCGCAGAGCGCGTTCGGCCGCCAACGCCTTTTTCGTGTCGATGTCGTCGAAATAGCTGTTGTTCACCGCGAACAACGTGAGCGCCATTTCCCACACCTGCAGCGGCTCGTACTGCGGCTGCTTCATCAGTTCGGTCACCAGCCGCCCGCGCTCGAGCTGCTTTCTGGTGGCTTCGTCCAGGTCGGAGGTGAACTGGGCGAAGGCCGCCAGTTCGCGGTACTGCGCCAAAGACAGGCGCACGCCGCCGCCCAGCTTCTTGATCACTTTGGTCTGCGCTGCGCCGCCGACGCGCGACACCGAGATACCGGCGTTGATCGCAGGGCGGATCCCGGCGTTGAACAGGTCGGTCTCGAGGAAGATCTGTCCGTCGGTAATCGAAATCACGTTGGTCGGCACAAACGCCGTGACGTCGCCGGCCTGGGTTTCGATCACTGGCAATGCGGTGAGCGAACCCGTCTTGCCTTTGACCGCGCCTTTGGTGAATTTCTCCACGTATTCCTCGTTGACGCGCGCCGCGCGCTCGAGCAGGCGCGAGTGCAGGTAGAACACGTCGCCCGGGTAGGCTTCCCGGCCCGGCGGGCGGCGCAACAGCAGCGACACCTGGCGGTAAGCCCAGGCTTGCTTGGTCAAATCGTCATAAATGATCAGCGCATCCTGGCCGCGGTCGCGGAAGTATTCGCCCATGGTGCAGCCGGAGTAGGGTGCGATGTACTGCATCGCGGCGGATTCCGACGCGGTGGCCGCGACCACGATGGTGTAGGCCATCGCGCCATGCTCTTCGAGCCGGCGCACCACGTTAACCACGGAGGAGGCTTTCTGCCCGATCGCGACGTAGACGCAGATCAGATCCTTGCCCTTCTGATTGATAATGGTGTCGATCGCCACGGCGGTCTTGCCGGTCTGGCGGTCGCCGATGATCAATTCGCGCTGGCCGCGACCGATCGGCACCATGGAGTCGATGGCCTTCAGGCCGGTCTGCACCGGCTGCGAAACCGATTTGCGCTCGATTACGCCCGGCGCCACCTTCTCGATCACGTCGGTCATCTTGGCGTTGATCGGGCCCTTGCCGTCGATCGGCTGGCCGAGGGAATTGACTACGCGGCCGATGAGCTCCGGACCCACTGGCACATCCAGAATGCGGCCGGTGCACTTGACCGTATCGCCTTCGGAGATATGCTCGTAGGCCCCCAACACCACCGCGCCGACCGAGTCGCGCTCGAGGTTGAGCGCGAGGCCGAAGGTGTTTTGGGGAAATTCCAGCATTTCGCCCGCCATCACGTCCGACAGGCCGTGGATGCGGCAGATGCCGTCGGTCACCGACACCACCGTGCCCTGGGTGCGAACGTCGGCGGACAGCGCAAGATTCTGGATCTTGCTCTTGATCAGTTCGCTGATCTCGGAAGGATTCAACTGTTGCATGCTTTCTCCTGAACCTTAAGTATTTTTCGCGCTGCCGGGTTAGCTCGCGAGCAGTCCTGCGGCCATCGCATCGAGCTTGCTGCGCACCGAGCCGTCGATGACTTCGTCGCCGACCACTACACGCACGCCGCCGATGAGATCGCTGTCGATGCTGACCTGCGGATTGATCTTGCGTTTGAAGCGCTTTTCCAGATCGGCCACCAGACCCGCGAGCTGTTCGCCCTCAAGCGCGAATGCGGTGATGATCTGCGCGTCGACCACGCCTTCACGCTCGTTCTTGAGCGTCTCGAACTGCGCGAAAATCTCGGGCAGCAGCGTCAGGCGGTCGTATTCGATCAGAAGCTGGACGAAATTCTTCGCCTCGGCCGAAAGCTCGCCCGGGCACAGCGACAGGAACAACTCCTGCAGCTGAACGCCGGTCAGGTCGTACTTGGCCAGGCACTCCTGCATGTCCGGATGCGCAACCACCTGCGCCAGCGCGCGCAGCGTGCCCGACCACGCGGCAAGGGCAGCGCCCGCGTCGGCGAGGCGAAATACCGCCTCGGCGTAGGGCCGCGCTAAAGTAGCGGTCTCGGCCATAAAAGTCTATAGCTCCCGCTTCAGCTGGTTGAGCAGTTCGGCGTGCGCCTGCGCGTTGACTTCGCGCAGCAGGATTTTCTCGGCGCCGCTGACCACCAGGGCCGCCACCTGTTCGCGCAAGCTCTCCTTGGCGCTCGATACCTCCTGCTGGATTTCCGATTTGGCGCCGGCGATCAGCCGATCGCCCTCGGCCTTGGCCGAGTTCTTGGCTTCCTCGATCATCTGCAAGCCGCGCTTTTCCGCGTGGGCGATGATCTCGGCAGCGCGCGCGCGCGCTTTGGCCATTTCCTCGAGCGCAAGCTTGCCGGAGGACTCCAGTTGCTGTTTACCTTGTTCGCCGGCAGCCAGGCCGTCGGCGATCTGCTTCTGGCGTTCTTCGATCGCTTTCATCAGCGGCGGCCAGACGAACTTGACCGTAAACAGTATGAAGAGCGCGAACGAAATCGCCTGTGCAATCAATGTCAAGTTGATGTTCATGTTCGAATTCCCCAGCAGATCCGGTCGAGCGCGACAGGACCGGCAATGCGGTCAAATTACTTAGGGATGACGGCGAGCAGCGGGTTGCCGAACGCGAACAACATCGCAATACCGACGCCGATGATGAACGAGGCATCGATCAGGCCGAGCAGCAGGAACACTTTGGCCTGAAGTTGCGGGATCAGCTCGGGCTGGCGCGCTGCGCCTTCGAGAAAGCGGCTGCACATCAGGGCCACGCCGATGCAGGCGCCCATGGCACCCAGTCCGACCATCAGGCCGATGCCGATGCCGGTGTAGGCCTGAATCATGGCCAATGCTTGAATTTTATCCATCGTAGTGTCCTTTCTTGAACGAAATGAAGTGTTATCGAGGGTAAAGGGGAGAATCAGTGGCTTTCATGCGCCATCGAGATATACACGATGGTGAGCATCATGAATATGTACGCCTGTAGCACCACAATCAGGATATGGAATATCGACCAGCCAACGCCGAGGATGACGCCGAAGAACGCGCCGCTCAGGCTGGTCGCGGCCCACAGCCACAACAGCAGGAATATGATTTCGCCAGCATACATGTTGCCGTACAGCCGCAGCGAGTGCGACAGCGGCTTGGACACGTATTCGACCATGTTGAACAGGAAATTAAACGGCCACAACAGAGGATTCGCGCCGAACGGGGCACAGAACAACTCGTGGATCCAACCACCGAGGCCTTTGACCGCGATGGAAAAATAGATCATCAGCAGAAACACCGACAGCGACAGCGCGAAAGTGGTGTTGACGTCGGCGGTGGGAACAATTCTGAATTCGGCCTGATGAAACACGTGCGTCAGAATCCAGGCCATGAGGTCGGCGGGCAGGAAGTCCATCGCGTTCATCAGCAGCACCCACACGAACACGGTAAGTGCGGTCGGCGCAACGAAGTCGCGCTTGCCGTGAAATATGCCCTTCACCTGGTCGTCGACGAAACCGAACAGGAGCTCTACGAAGGCCTGGCGCTTATTGGGCACGCCTGAAGTCGCGCCCCGCGACACCCACCACATCAGGGCAGTGGCAACGATGCCGAGGACCGCGCCGGTGACCAGCGAATCGACATACAGAGTCCAAAACGGATGGTCTCCGACCGACTGGGCGTTGAAGCTCAGATGGTGCTGTATGTAGCTTGTTGCGGTGAGTTCGTGTTCGGCAGTCATACTGTGTCTAGCCTGATTTGTCCAAGTCCAAGGGCGCGCTAAGTTTCGTCGCCAGCAAACAACGCCATACTGAAGATCAGGATCGAAACGACAAACGATCCCAACAACCCGACCACCACGACTTCCTGATATAGCGCCAACACCAGCCAAAGCAGCAAACCGGCAAGGAAAAGCTTGGCCACTTCGGCCTTCAGGGCGGCGAAGAGGACGTCACTCGCGGATTTTCCTTTTTCTCCTGCGCTTTTTGCAGCCAGCATCACAAATACCAGCCCGGCCGTAACGCTGATCAAGCCGCCAAGCAGTGCCGAGATCGCGCCGTTAACGCCCGCAAACCAAGCCGCAATCGACGCGGCGATTATGGTGGCCAGTACTTGCGACCCGATCACCGGGCGGAACTTTCGCCACACTCGCCGCTATCCTCGCTGCAAAACGGCGAAATTATAGCGGCTTTGGCCTAGGATGGTCAATTCACAATTCCGTGTTTGCCAGCGCAATGCATTGATCCACATCAATATGTACAGCCCGGGTTACAGGTATCCGCCGGCCGGATCGATGACCCGACGCGGCCTCTTGCGGGCGCGGCCCAAAGCTAGCCCGCCGGGCGCTTCTTCCTCTTGGGTGCGGCTTTCGGGATATCGGTCTTGGAAAAATACCAGTCGGTATATTCGAAGCCGGCGCGCGCGCGCGCGTCTGCGTCTTTCGCCGTTGAAGGGGGCGGCACCATCACTTTTTGACCGGGACACCAGCCCTCCGGGGTGGCGACACCGTGCCGGTCGCTGGTTTGCAGCGCCTCGAGCAGCCGCAAGAACTCCTCCACCGACCGGCCGTTGGTCATAGGGTAATAGACCATCGCCCGCACCTTGCCTTCCGGGTCGATAAAGAACGTGGCGCGCACAGCCGAGGTGTCGCTCGCCCCGGGCTGAATCATGCCGAAATCATGCGCAATCCGCATCGAAAGGTCATCGATGATGGGAAACGGGATCTCTACCCCAAATTTGTCCTTAATGTTGCGGATCCAGGCCAGATGCGAATAGGTGCTATCGATCGACAGGCCGAGCAACTCGCAACCCAGCTTTTGGAAACGCGGATGGTACTTGGCGAACGCCAGGAATTCGGTGGTGCACACCGGCGTGAAGTCCGCCGGATGGGAAAACAGTATCAGCCATTTTCCGCGGTAGTCCCGCAGCGCGCGTGGGCCGTGGGTGGTCTTGGCGGTAAAATCGGGCGCCGGCTCGTTGATGCGCGGCAGTTTGGCGTTCCAGACGTTTTCCATGTTCTCTCCTGTGCTGCGGGGTTCACTCCCGTAAGCGCTCCTGGTTCAATCCTGAAAGCGGGCGATAATCTCCGGCGGAATCACGCCCGCTTTCAGCCCGTCCGGATCGGCGGGGTCGCGCAGACCCCACACCCTGACTTCGCGCCCCTCGACGACGATATTACCGTTGTTGTGTATCCGGTGCTCGACCACAAATACCTTGCTGCGCCATTCGCCGACCCAGCTCTCCAGCGTGATTTTGTCGCCGAACCGCGACGGACCGCGAAAACTGGCGCTGGCGTCCACCAGCGCCACGCCCGCCATGCGGTATTCCGGAAATAGCTGCGCCCAAGGCATACCCCGGGAACGAAACATCCTCTCGGTCGCCCGATCAAACCATTCGAAATAGCGCGGGTAGAAAACAATGCGTGCCGGATCACAATCGGCGAAGTCGACGATGATTTCAAAACGGGAAGGCGTCATGTTCGCATGGTGGTTAAATGGAATTCATGGACCAAGGGCTGCTGCGCTGGCGAAAATCGCAAGCGGAGTTCCGAGGTTCAGGGCCATATTATGCCGCCTTCGACTGCGAACAATAAAGCAAATCGCCGCCTTTGCGCGGGATGACAAGCGCAGCCGCGCAAACTAGACTGCAAATCATGGCGTCCGAAAAAAAGCCTCGTTCTGTCGCGGGTGCGTCGGGTCTATTCGCTGCGCTTGCCGGTAGCGGCGCGCAAGCGCGGGATCTGTACCTGCACGAGCGCGCGGCCCTGCTGAAGGAGATCGAAGCCATGGCGCGCGACACCGCCGGCGAAACTGGCCGGCCGACGTTCAGCGCGCGCGTGATGGCAGCCATTGCCAAAGTGCCGCGCCATCGTTTCGTGCCGGCAGCCTATAGTGCGCTCGCCTATGCCAACCGACCCCTGCCCATAGGGCGCGGCCAGACCATATCCCAGCCCTACATCGTCGCGCTCATGACGGAGTTGATGGACACTAGTCCCGGAGACACGGTATTGGAAATCGGCACCGGCTCCGGCTATCAGGCAGCGGTGTTGGCCGAACTCGTGCATCAGGTGTACTCGATCGAAATCATCGAATCGGTGGGCGAGCAGGCCGCGGCCTTGCTGCAGCAGCTGGGCTACAAGAACGTCGCCACCAGGATAGGCGACGGATACGACGGCTGGGCGGAACATGCGCCCTTCGATGCGGTGATCGTCACCGCTGCCCCGGGCCAGATTCCGCCTGCTCTGGTAGCGCAATTGAAGCCGGGCGGACGCATGGTTATTCCGGTCGGCGCGGAAGGCGAGGTGCAGTTCCTACATGTAATGGCAAAGCAGGCCGATGGCTCGATTGCGACCCAGCGCAGCCTCCCGGTACGCTTTGTGCCGCTTACCCGCGGCAATTGAGCGCGAACGCCGCTGGCCTCAGCCCTTGAATTTCGACAGCAGATCGTCTAGATGTTCGTGGCTGGTGTAGGTGATCACTATCTTGCCGGCGCCCTTTTTACCTGGCTTTAGCTCGACCTTCGTGCCAAACTTTTCCGAGAGATCTTCCTCGAAACGTAGAATGTCGCGACTGGTTCTGAGCTTGGCCGGCCGTTTCTGCTTCGGGTTGAGAATGTCCTGAACCGTTTTCTCGGTTTCGCGCACGGAAAGTCCGTGTTCGGCCACCCGCTTGGCGACATCCTCCTGGCGCCGGCCTTCCAGCGCGAGCAGAGCCCGCGCGTGGCCCATATCGATCTTGCCGTCGTAGACCAGCGCCTGCACCGATTGCGGCAGGTTCAACAGGCGCAGTAGATTGGAGGTTGCGGCGCGGGAGCGACCCACCGCTTCGGCCGCCTCCTGGTGCGTCATTTTGAATTCGTTGATCAGTCGGTGGATGCCGTTGGCCTCCTCCAGCGGATTCAGGTTCTCGCGCTGAATGTTCTCGATCAAGGCCATGGCGAGCGCCGCTGAATCGGGCACTTCTCGAATGATGACCGGGACTTCGCGCAGACCCGCAATTTTCGCCGCCCGCCAGCGACGCTCGCCGGCGATGATTTCGTAGCGACCCTTGCCCAGGGGGCGCGCCAAAATCGGCTGCATCAAGCCCTGGGACTTGAGCGAACGCGCCAGTTCTTCCAGCGAAGCCTGGTCCATACGCGTGCGCGGCTGATATTTCCCCGGCTGCAACTCTTCGAGTTTCACCGTTTTCAGGTTGTCGCCGCCGGCTTCTTCGTCCTTGGCCAACAGCGCATCCAGCCCGCGTCCCAATCCTTTCATTTTCTTGTTTCCTTTTCTACGCGAGCGCGATGGCCGAGCGCGACAACAGTTCTTCCGCCAGGGCCAGGTAAGCCTGCGAACCCTTGCACGCCTGGTCCAGGCTCACCGCAGGCGCACCGTAGCTCGGCGCCTCCGCGAGGCGCACGTTGCGTGGAATGATGGTCGCGTAGAGCTTGTCGCCGAAGTGCTGCTGCAGCTGCGCCGAGACCTGCTGCGCGAGCGAATTGCGCGGATCGTACATGGTACGCAGCAAGCCCTCGATCTCCAGCTGCGGATTGAGGTGCTTGCGCACCTTGCGTATGGTCTCCACCAGGTCGCTCAAGCCTTCGAGGGCGTAGTACTCGCATTGCATCGGAATCATCACCGCATCGGCCGCGACCAATCCGTTGAGGGTAAGAAGATTGAGCGCAGGAGGGCAGTCGAGGAGAATGAAATCGTACTCCGTCGCGATCGAAACCAATGCGGACTTGAGCCGGGTTTCGCGGTTCTCCAGGCTCACCATTTCGACCTCTGCCCCCGCCAGTTCGCGGTTGGCCGGCACCAGGTCATAGCCGCCGCTTTCGGACTTCTGGCGCACCGACTGTATTGTCGTCAACCCCAGCAGCACCTGATAAACAGAGCTTTCCAGATTGCGCTTGTCTATGCCGCTACCCATGGTCGCATTGCCCTGCGGATCGAGGTCGATCAGCATCACGCGCTTGCCGGCACCAGCGAGGCCGGCAGCAAGATTGACGCTGGTCGTGGTCTTACCCACGCCGCCCTTCTGGTTGGCGACGGCGAGTACGCGGGTCATCAAGCGCCCGCCTGTACATCTTGTCTGATCAGCACCAGATGCCGCGCACCCTCGAGGCCAGGAACCGCGAGCGGCAAGACCTGCAGTACCTTGCAGTCCGGCGGCAATTTGTCGATTTCCTCATAGGGATGCAGACCCTTCATCGCGGCGAATATCCCACCCGGAGCGAGCAGGTGGCGGGTAATGCGTACGAACTCGCCCATGTCGGAAAAAGCGCGCGAAATGATGACATCGAACCCGGGTTTCGCCTGCCAGGACTCCACGCGTTCGCCGCAAACCGCGGCGTTAGTCAACTTCAGTTCGATCAGCGCTTGATTCAAGAACGCGGCCTTTTTGTGATTGCTATCCAGCAGTGTCACCTGCATGCCCGGGTTGGCGAGCGCCAGTGGAATACCCGGCAATCCGGCACCGCTGCCCACATCCAGCACGCGCTCGGCGTGCAGATGCGGCGCCACCGCCAGGCTGTCGAGCAGATGATGGCTGACCATTTTTTCCGGCGCGCGTATGGCGGTGAGGTTATACACCCGGTTCCATTTTTCGATCAGCGCAATATAGTCGAGCAGACGCTGCTGGGTGTCCCGCTCCAGCGTCAATCCCAACGCGTTGAGCCCGAGTCTAAGCTGATCAGCGGTGCTCATGCTGCGGGACGCTGCTCGCGGGCATCGTCCAGTAGGCCTTCATCAGGGCTCAGATGATTGCTTTCCAAAGGGAGCGCATCCAGGACCGTTTCTTCCCGCTTAGCCGCAGGCTCGAAGCCGCGTTTCAGATGTACCAGCAGTAGGGAAATCGCAGCCGGGGTCAGCCCCGAAATGCGCGAGGCCTGGCCTATGGTTTCCGGCTTGTGCAAGTTGAGCTTTTGCTGCACTTCCTTGGACAACCCCCGCACGGTGCGGTAGTCGAGATCTAGCGGCAGCGCGGTCGATTCGTATTGTTCGCGCCGCTGCACTTCGTCGTGCTGTCTGGCGATGTAGCCGTCATACTTGAGATGGATCTCAACCTGCTCGGTAACCACCGGGTCGAGCGCGGTCTCGCCGGCACCTGGCAGAGACATCAGGCTGGCATAACTCACATCTGGTCTGCGTAGCAGGTCAGCAAGTGCATACTCTCTCTCTATGCCTTTACCTAATACCCTCTCCGCATCTTCTTTAGGGAGCAGCCGCGGGTTGATCCAGGTCGACTTAAGGCGCTCGAGTTCACGTGCCACGGCTTCACGCTTGCGCTCGAACACCTCCCAGCGGGCGTCGTCGACCAGGCCCAAATTGCGCCCCATCTCGGTCAGGCGCAGGTCTGCGTTGTCCTCGCGCAGCATCAACCGGTACTCGGCGCGGCTGGTAAACATGCGATACGGTTCGGACACGCCGCGGGTGATGAGATCATCGACCAGCACACCGATATAGGCTTGATCCCGGCGCGGGCACCAAGCATCCCGGCCCTGCACCTGCAAAGCCGCGTTGATGCCGGCGAGCAATCCCTGGGCAGCGGCTTCTTCATAGCCGGTGGTGCCATTGATCTGGCCGGAAAAGAACAGCCCGGATATCGCTTTCGTTTCCAGCGTCGCCCTCAGGCCGCGCGGATCGAAATAATCGTACTCGATAGCATAGCCTGGTCGCAGAATATGCGCTTGTTCCATGCCCTTGATCGAGCGCACCAGCTCGAGTTGCACGTCGAAAGGCAGGCTGGTCGAAATCCCGTTGGGGTAGAACTCGTTGGTAGTGAGGCCCTCGGGCTCCAGGAAGATCTGATGGCTCGCCTTGCCCGCGAAACGGTGAATCTTGTCCTCGATCGAAGGGCAGTAGCGCGGGCCTACGCCTTCGATCACGCCGGTGTACATCGGCGATCGGTCCAATCCACCGCGGATTATTTCGTGTGTGTGCGCGTTGGTGTGGGTGATCCAGCAGGGCAACTGCCGCGGATGCATGTCACGCCTGCCCATGTAGGAAAACACCGGCGCAGGATCATCGCCCGGTTGCTCCTGCATGGCCGAAAAATCGATAGATCTTCCATCGATACGCGGTGGCGTTCCCGTTTTCAATCGACCGACGGGAAGCTTCAGTTCGCGCAAGCGCGCGGCCAGGCTCACCGACGGTGGGTCGCCCGCCCTCCCCGCCTGGTAATGGACCATGCCGACGTGGATCAACCCAGAAAGAAAAGTACCCGTGGTCAGGACCACCGCGCGCGCGTTGAAGCGAATACCCAACTGAGTCACTACGCCGGCGACGCGGTCGCCTTCCAGTTTGAGGTCGTCAACTGCCTGCTGGAATAAAGTCAGATTCGGCTGGTTTTCCAGGCAAGAACGAATCGACTGTTTGTACAGCAGCCGGTCGGCTTGGGCGCGGGTGGCGCGCACCGCCGCCCCTTTGCTCGAATTGAGCGTGCGGAACTGGATTCCGGCCTGGTCCGTCGCGCTGGCCATGGCACCACCCAGCGCATCGACCTCCTTGACCAGATGGCCTTTGCCGATGCCGCCGATCGAAGGGTTGCAGGACATCTGCCCCAGCGTTTCGATGTTGTGCGTAAGCAGCAGGGTCTTGCTACCGGCCCGTGCTGCCGCCAGCGCAGCTTCGGTTCCGGCGTGCCCGCCGCCAACCACGATCACGTCGAATTCGGTAGGAAAATACATACGCCTGCAGACTAGCCAAAGAGGCGCGATTTTACGCTCATTTCCCCCAAACCGTAAGCCGTTGTTCCACGTGGAACTAAGAGAACATCGGCTGGCCGCTGCGGGCCCTGGTACCACTTGCTATGGCCGCCCGCTTGTGCCGGCGAATGCGCGATCGTAATGTTCCACGTGGAACCTCCACGCGGGTTCTAGGGCTGGCGCGATTTCCCGCTGCGCCACACGCGTACAAGTCGAAATTCAACCTACGGTGGCAGTACAACCTATCCGCTGCTCGCCGAAACCAGACCGAGATAGCTCTCGATTACGCGCGGATCGGCGGCGAGATCGGCGCTGGGTCCTTCGACTGCAATTTCGCCGGTTTCAAGGACGTAGCCATAGTCGGCCACTTGCAGCGCGGCGCGGGCGTTCTGTTCCACCAGCAGGATGGAAACGCCGGTCTCGCGCAGGCCGGCGATGACCCGAAAGATGTCGCGCACGACCAACGGCGCCAGGCCGAGGCTGGGCTCATCCAGCATCAACAGGCGCGGCCGGCTCATCAATGCGCGGCCCAACGCAAGCATCTGACGCTCACCACCGGAAAGCGTGCCGGCGAGCTGCCGGCGGCGTTCGCGGAGCCTTGGAAACAACTGGTACACCTGCTCGAAATCCGCCGCTATGGTCTTGTCTCGCTTGCGATAGCGGTGAAAAGCGCCGAGCACCAGATTGTCCTCTACCGTCATGGCGGCAAATAACTCGCGCCGCTCCGGCACCAGGCAGAGGCCGCAGCTTACGCGCTGCTCGGCCTCGACGCGCATGATTTCTTCGCCCGAGTAACGAACGCAGCCGCGGGCGGGAAGCATGCCCATCAGCGCGGCCAACAGCGTGGTCTTGCCGGCGCCGTTAGGCCCGATCACGGTGACTATCTTGCCCTCTTCCACGCTCAACGCAACCTGATGCACGGCTTCCACCTTGCCGTAGGCCACGCACAGCTCGCGCACTTCCAGCAGCATGCTCATTTCACGCTGCCCAAGTATGCTTCCATCACCGCCGGATTGGTCTGGATTTCCTGGGGCAGGCCCTCGGCAAGCTTCTCGCCAAAGTCCATCACCACCAGCCGATCGACCAGTTTCATCACGAAATCCATGTCGTGCTCGACCAGCAGGATGCTCATGCCCTCCGCCCTGAGCCTGCGCAGAAGTTCGGCCAGCGCGCGCTTTTCCTGATAACGCAACCCGGCGGCCGGCTCGTCGAGCAGCAGCAGCACCGGATCGGCACAAAGCGCCCGTGCAATTTCGAGGATACGCTGCTGGCCGAGCGCCAAACTACCCGCTTGCTCGTGCATGCTCCCCCCCAGCCCCACGCGCTCCAGCTGGCGCGCGGCCTCGGCCAGAAGCATTGCCTCCTCTGCGCGCTCTAGGTGCAATGCCCCGCTAATCACGCCTTTGTTTCCGCGTAGGTGTGCGCCGATGGCTACGTTTTCCAACACGCTCATCGTCGGCAGCAGGCGCACGTGCTGAAACGTGCGCGCCAGTCCGAGTGGAACGATCGCGCGTGCGGACAGGGTATCGATGCGTACGCCGCGAAAGTGCACCTCGCCCCCGGTGGGCGGCAACACGCCAGTGACCAAATTGAATACGGTGCTCTTGCCTGCTCCATTCGGGCCGATCAGACCCAGAATCTCGCCGCTGCGCATCGCGAAGGACAGATCATTCACCGCCACCAAACCGCCAAACGCCTTGCGTACCGACCTTATCCCCAACAAGGCCCCGCCTGCGGCAGGTTGCGCTCGCCGCGGCAAGGCCTGCGCCAGAACAGGAAGGGTCTTCCTCGGCGCGGGAAAATAACGCACGGCGAGCGGCATGATGCCCTCGCGCGCACGTTGCAGCAACAGTACCAGCAGCACGCCGAAAACGATCATTTCGAAATTCCCGCTTTGCCCTAAGAGTTTGGGCAGCAGATCCTGCAACCACTGCTTGAGCACGGTGAGTATCCCGGCACCCACCACGGCCCCCCAGACCGAGGCGGCGCCGCCGACCACCGCCATGAACAAATACTCGATACCCGCGTTGATCGAAAACGGCGTCGGATTGACGAATCGGAGGAGATGCGCGTAAAGCCATCCCGACAGGCTGGCGAGCAATGCCGCATAAACGAATATGATAATTTTCATCCGCGCGGTATTGACGCCGAAACTCTCCGCCATCAACCCGCCCCCTTTCAACGCCCGGATCGCGCGGCCAGAACGGGAATCAAGCAAATTGTGCACCGACAGTAACGACAGCAACGCCAGGGCCCAGATCAGGTAATCGAACTTACGCCCGGAGTCCAAGACCAGCCCGAAAAGATTGATGGTGGGAAGGCTGGAGATGCCGTTATAGCCGCCAAGAAACTCCATGTTGCCGAAGAGAAAGTATAGGCTGATGCCCCAAGCGATCGTTCCCAGCGGCAGATAGTGACCCGAGAGCCTTAGGGTGATAAAGCCAAGGAACAGGGAAACAAAGAAAGTAAGCGCTAACCCTATTAATAAAGTCAGCCACGGCGACATGCCATAATTCGTGGTCAGATAGGCGGTGGCATACGCGCCCATGCCGACAAATGCCGCCTGTCCGAAGGAGGTAAGTCCGCCTACGCCGGTGAGCAGCACCAGACCCAATGCCACGATGCTGTACAGACCTATGTAATTGAGTAGGGTGACGTGGAACTCAGGCAGCGTCAGCGGCGCCACCAATATGAAGACCAGGAACATGCCTAGGGCAAAGCGCGCCCTGCTCATTCCTCTTCCTCTTCGATATGGTGCGTGGTGAAGGAACGCCAAACCAAGACTGGAACAATCAAGGTGAAGACTATGACTTCCTTGTATGCACTCGCCCAGAACGAGGCGTAGGCTTCGAGCATCCCGACCAGCAACGCGCCTGCCGCCGCGATCGGATAGCTAGCCAGGCCACCGACGATCGCCCCGACAAACCCTTTCAACCCGACCAGGAAGCCCGAGTCATAGTAAATGGTCGTGATGGGTGCGACCAAGACCCCGGAAAGGGCGCCAATCAACGCTGCAAGCGTAAAACTTAATTTACCTGCCATTGCCGGGGACACACCCACTAGCCGCGCGCCGACGCGGTTAATCGCGGTGGCGCGCAGTGCCTTGCCGTATATGGTGCGCTCAAAGAAAAGCAGCAGAGCCACGATCAGCGCCAGACTCGTGCCCATCACCCACAGGCTTTGCCCGGAGATGGTGAGCACGCCCAGCTTCCATTGAGCATCGGAAAATGGCGGGGTACGCGAGCCCTCGGCGCCGAAGAACACCAAACCCAGGCCCGTCATGGCGAAGTGCACCGCGACCGAAATGATCAGCAGCACCAGTACTGAGGCGTTGGCGAGCGGCTGATAAGCCAGACGATAAACCATGGGACCCAAGGGCACTATCAGGGCAAGCGTCAGCAGAATCTGTAATGTGAGTGCTGGCTTCTGCGGTGCGGCCCACCATACAAGCCAAACCAAGGCGGCCGGAACGATAACGTAGGTTACTATTATGACGGGAATGCGCCGCGCCCTACCCAGCCGTAGCGCGTGCACAAGCTCCACTGCAGCTACCGCCAAGCCTGCACCCAACAGCAGCCATGCGGTGCCCGGTAGCTTGCCCAACTGCAGGCTGGCCAAGGTGAGCGCGCCATAGGCGACGAACTCGCCCTGCGGGATAAATATCACTCGCGTCACCGCAAACACCAGCACCAAAGCCAGCGCCAGCAGCGCGTAGATCGCGCCATTCGTCAGGCCGTCCTGAATCAGAAAAAGGGCAATCTCTGTGTTCAAATTCGGAGTTCAGTCAGGAATGATTAATGCCGCGCAAGCGACAGAAACGAATTGCCATTGCCCCTGCATGCTGCTATTTATTATTGAGATCGACTGATTGATAGCACGCAGTCTACCTGCTTGCCGAGCAAACTGCAGTAGCAAGATCGCATTGGTGCTACGCGGGCGTCTCAGCCGCAAACAATATCCGCACGGCACGGCCAAAGAGTACGCACGTTTTGCGCGAAGCTTCCACTGCGTGTGCGGCCCGATTTATTGCGCCGCAATCACTTCATCGATCGAGCGCGCGAGCTTGTCCACTGCTTCGTCTAGCTGCGACTCGGTGATGATATAGGGCGGAGCGAGCATCACATGATCTCCGGCCACGCCGTCGAAAGAACCACCCATGGGGTAGCACATCAGTCCGTTATCGAGCGCTTTGAGCTTCAGCCGGGCGTTGATTCTGCGCGTCGGGTCGAAGGGTCGCTTGCTCGCCCGATCTTCGACCAGTTCCAGTGCCCAGAACAAGCCGCGGCCGCGAATCTCGCCCACGTTCTGGTGCTGGTCGAAGCGATCGCGCAACCTCGCCTCGAGCGCGACGCCGCGCTCTTGTACCTTGGCCAGCAGCCCGCGGTTTTTGACGGCAAGCTGCACTGCCAGTGCACCAGCGCAAGCGGTGGCGTGGCCAGTATAGGTGTGACCATGCTGAAAAAAGCCCGAGCCCCCCACGACCGCATCATAGATTCTTGCGCTGGCCAGCAGCGCGCCTATGGGCTGGTAGCCTGCGCCCAGGCCCTTGCCTATGCAGATAAGGTCGGGCGCGATGCCCTCCTGTTCGCAGGTAAAAAGCGCGCCGCAACGACCCATGCCGCACATCACCTCGTCCAGGATCAGCAACACGCCGTACTTGTCGCAAACCGCGCGCACGCCCGCGAAATAACCCGGTACCGGCGTGACGCAGCCCAGAGTCGCCCCACCCACGGTCTCTGCGACAAAGGCGATGACTCTGTCCGGACCCAAGCGCAGCACTTCGTCTTCGAGCTCGCGCACCAGACGCTGACCGTAGGCTGCGTCGCTCTCGCCCTGCAGCTTGCCCCGATAGGTGTAGCAGGGCGAAACATGCGAAACCTCGACCAGCAAGGGCTCGAACTGCTTGCGCCGCCACAGGTTGCCTCCGGCGGCCAGCGCGCCCAGCGTATTGCCATGGTAACTCTGCCGCCGCGCGATCACATGCCTACGCTGCGGCTGGCCGATTTCGACGAAATACTGGCGCGCGAGCTTTAGGGCGGCTTCCACTGCCTCCGAGCCGCCGGAGCCGAAATACACCCGCTCTATGCCCGCGGGAGCATTCTTGATCAACTCTTCCGCCAGCGCTTCCATCGGCTCGTTGGTAAAAAACGAGGTGTGCGCGAACGGCAACCGGTCAAGTTGCGCCTTGATCGCGTCGATCACCTCGCGATCGCTGTGTCCCAGACAGGACACCGCCGCGCCGCCGCAGGCGTCGAGATAGCGTTTGCCATCCTTGTCGATGACATACGGTCCGTCGCCGCCGACCGCAACCGGATATTTGTTCCTTGGATTGCGGTGGAAAATCTGGCCCACGGAATTTTCCCTCCTAGAGATTGCGGCTGGAACAAGTATTGCGTTACGGCAACAGAGGCGTTCGACCACGTATTCTACTGCGAACGCTCGGGGCGCGAGGCGCGCTTCCGTGCGCTTGCGCTCCAACGCCAGCGGTTGTGGCAGCCGGTCCCCGAGCTTGGCATCGTGAGCTTCAATCCACCGCACTCACCACCGCAATTGGGTGAGCGTCGGCCTGAATGTTCCCTAGAAGCCGGCAACGATGAACAGGCGCCGGAATGGGAACAGCGTCTTGCCGTCCTGCTGCCGCGGATAGGCTAGGGCAACCCGCTGACGATATTCCGCCTCGAAGGCGGCTCGTGCGACCGGCGCGAGCGCGGCGAGCAGAGGCGCAAGCCAGGTACCCTTGGTCCACTCTGCTACGGGGTTCTCGCCTTCCAGGACTTGCAGGTATTCGGTTTCCCAAATGTCCAGGGAACGCGCAGTCGCGGCTAGCAGACCGTAGTAGGCCTCAGGCGGGAGCACGGGTTGCGGCCGAAGCAAGGAGGCCAGCGTATCGCGCCAGGGCGGGCTAGCCGCCAGCTCGTGCATGATGGTGTGCGAAGGGGCGGAAAAATTTCGCGGCATCTGCACCGCCAGTACGCCGCCGGCAGCGACCTTAGCTGAAAGTCGCGCGAACAATGCCGCATGATCATCCAGCCAATGCAGCGCCGCATTGGAAAAGACCAGATCGAATGTTTGCCGCGGGTTCCAGGCGGCAACGTCCACCAGTTCCCATGCTATGCCGTCCTCCACCTTCTTCGCCTCGGCCAGCATCTGCGGCGAGCCGTCTACGCCCGCAATGCGGGCGTCGGGCCAGCGGCCGCGCAATACCCTGGTCACGTTGCCGGTGCCGCAGCCCAGATCGACCATGGACCGCGGGTGTTCAATCGGTATGCGCGCGATCAGGTCAAGTGCCGGACGCAGACGCTGTCCGGTGAAACGCGAGTACTGCTGTGGATTCCAGCTCATTTATTTTCCTATGCAAAAACGCGAGAAGATTTCCCCGAGCAGGTCATCGGCCGCGAATTCGCCGGTGATGCTGTTGAGTTGCTCCTGCGCCAGGCGCAGCTCCTCCGCGAACAGTTCCGGTCGGCCGAAATGCTCACCGGCCAAGGCCGCATGCAGTGCGGCCTGGCGTAGCGCCACCAAGTGACGCTCACGCGCCATGAACAGGCCTTCCGCACCCTGTTGCCAGCCTGCGACAGCGAGCAACTCGGCGCGCAACAAAGCCATGCCCGCGCCGGTTTTGGCGGAGAGGTGGAGATTCGTCGATCCCGGTTCGCGCCGCACCTGCGGCGCGCTACCGGCGAGGTCGATTTTGTTGTGTACGAACACTCTTTTCGCACTTCGTGGAATGCGCTCCACCAGATCCAAGTCTCGCTCAGTCACGCCGGCACGCGCATCGACCAGCAATAACACCACGTCTGCTTTGCCGATCTCGCTCCAGGTGTGCTCAATGCCCATGCGCTCGACTTCGTCCTCGGTATCGCGCAGGCCCGCGGTGTCGACGATGTTGAGGGGCACCCCGTCGATCTGGATCACCTGGCGCACGCTGTCGCGGGTGGTGCCCGGAATTGCCGTGACAATGGCGAGCTCCTCACCCGCCAGTCGGTTCAACAAGCTGGACTTGCCCACGTTCGGTTGACCGGCCAGCACCACCTGCAAGCCTGTACGCAACAGGCTGCCCTGACGGCTTTTCGCGAGCGCGGTTTCAATCGCGCCGACCAAGCGGACGTGGCGTCCCCGGACGTCGGCGCGGTCCAGCGGATCGAGCTCCTCTTCGGGAAAATCGAGCGTCGCCTCTACCAACATCCGCAGTTCGATCAGTTGCTGCTGCAATTGCGCGACCGCAGCCGAGAACTCACCTCGCAGGGAGCGCAGCGCGCAGCGCGCAGCGCCATCTGTGGCGGCCTCGATCAGGTCGGCCACGCTCTCGGCTTGCGCCAGGTCTAGTTTGTCGTTGAGAAATGCGCGGCGGGTAAATTCGCCCGGCTCGGCCGGGCGCGCGCCCAACTCGAGGCAGCGCTTAAGCAGCAAATGCAGGACCACCTGACCGCCGTGCCCCTGCAACTCGAGGACGTCTTCACCCGTGTAGGAATGCGGCGCGGGGAAATAGATCGCTATACCATCGTCGATGGCTTCGCCCTGCGCGTCAAGAAAGGCCGCCCTGACCGCCCGGCGCGCTGCTGGCATCTTGCCAAGCAGCGCCTGTGCCAGCGGTGCCAAGTGCTTGCCGGATAGTCGCACTACACCTATGCCGCCGCGTCCGGGTGCAGTCGCCACTGCCGCAATCGGGTCATCGCGCTGAGTCACGATCCAACCCTCCGAGCCGCTATTGCCGGAACCGGTTCCTGATCAGAGAGAATCGACGCAAGCCAGCCGGGCGTCAGCGATGCACAGGGCTTTTCTTGCCCCCGATCATGCGACTGATCTGCCATTGTTGCGCGATGGAGAGAATATTATTCACCAGCCAATAGAGCACCAGGCCGGCAGGGAAGAAGAAGAACATGATGCCGAAAGCGAATGGCATGATCATCATGACCTTAGCCTGTACCGGATCGGGCGGCACGGGGTTGAGTTTGGTCTGGATCAACATCGAGCCCATCATCAATAGCGGCAGCACATAGTAAGGATCCTGCGCAGACAGGTCGTGTATCCACAGATAGAACGGTGCGTGGCGCAACTCAACGCTGGCGAGCAACACCCAATAAAGAGAAATAAATACCGGGATCTGCACCACTATCGGCAGGCAGCCGCCTAGCGGATTGATCTTCTCGGTCTTGTACAAGTCCATCATCGCCTGGTTCAGGCGCGCCCGATCGTTGCCGTATTGCTCACGCAGTTTGGTCATGCGCGGCGTCACCAGTTTCATCTTGGCCATAGACTTGTAACTCGCCGCCGACAGCGGGAAGAAGACCGCCTTGATCATCACCGTGAGCAGGATGATGGAAACACCCCAGTTGCCTACCCATTTGTGCAGGAATTGCAGCAACCAAAAGATAGGTGCGGCAATCACGGTAAGCCAGCCGTAGTCTACAGTCAGGTTCAACCCGGGCGCGATTTCCTTGAGCGCACCCTGCTCCTGCGGCCCTGCGTAGAGCGAAACCGAAACGCTGCCGCTGGCATTTGGAGCGATCGCCGGCACCGGCAGGATGACTCCGACAGAATACAATTTGTCAGTCAGCGGCTTAGCGTAATACTCGCGCACCGCCCCCTCCTTCGGCAGCCAGGCGCTGACGAAATAATGCTGCAGCATGGCAATCCAACCGTTATCTGCAGACTTAGGAAATTTGGCCTTGTCTTTATCCAAATCCTTGAAGGAAAGCTTTTCGAATTTATCCTGCTCGGTGTAGACCGCGGCGCCCGTGTAAGTATTCACCATCTTCGGATCGCCCGCGGGTGGCGAACCGTCGCGCAGAAATTGAAAATAGGCATGGCCCGCCAGGGGCGCAGCGCTGCCATTGATGATTTCATGCGCAATGTCGATCACATAGCTATCGCGATGGAAGGTGATGGTCTTTATCGTCTTCACGCCCGCGGGCCCTGGCGCTTCGAGCCGCACCTGCAGCTTATCCTCTCCAGGGGTGAGCGCATACTCCCTTGCTTCTGCACTATATACGGTCTTATGCGTAGGAAGATCTGGGCCGATCAGGCCGCTTTGTGCGACGTAGTGGTGCTCAGGCGTGAACAGCACGAAATTGGCTTTGTCATCCAGTGTGTCTTTTTGCTTAGGCAACTCCAAGCGTACGATATCGCCGCCCTGCAGATCGATATCCGCGATGAAATTGTCCGTCTTGACCACGACCATTTCATGTTTTGCCTGGTCCGCTTGAGCCGGCGGTATGGCGTCGCCGGGTTTTTGCTGCGTCGCTGGAGTCGCCTGCGTAGGTACGCTAGGGTTGGGTACCATTGCTTGTGCCGGACCCTGCTTCCCGCTTTGCACGATCGCCGCGCTGGGTGGTGGCCGCTGCTCCTTTTGCCAGGAATCCCATAGCAGCAAAAGTGAGAACGAAAACACGAAAAAAAGGATTAGTCGTTGGGTATCCATTGGGGCTCAGGGAACAGGGTCATAACCGCCCGGATGCCAAGGGTGACAGCGAGCGATGCGCTTCAGCGCAAGCCAGCTACCGTACCCTGCGCCATGTTTGTCGATGGCCTGCACAGCATAGTCCGAACACGTGGGAAAATAACGGCAATTGGGCCCGAGCAAAGGGCTCAGGCAGTATCGGTAGGTGTGGATCAGTGCGAGTAGAAGCTTGCTCACGCTTGCCGCTCTCCTTCGCTCGTACACCACGCAACGAACAGCTTTTCTATTTCGGCTCCGCTCGCTTCGCCTCGCTGCGGGCTGCGTGCCCTGACGATATAGTCGCGAGACTGCAGGCGATGCTGCAAGACGCGGAAGGTTTCGCGCACCAAGCGCCTGAAACGGTTGCGGTCCACCGCGCGAGGCCACGCCTGCCTGCCCGCAATCATGCCGAGACGCGGACCGCTATCGCTCGGTATCGAATGCAGCAGCATGCGACCATTGCCTGTTGGCCGACCACGCGCGAGCACTGACGTAATTTGCACCTTGCGGCGCAGTCTTTGCTCCCTGGAGAAGCCGAACTGGGAGCTTGACCTCAAACCGAAAGGCGGGCCCGGCCGCGGGCCCGGCGAGCGCGAATAACCGCGCGACCGCCGCGAGTGCGCATGCGAACAAGAAAGCCGTGGGTGCGTTTTCTGCGGATTACGGAGGGTTGATAAGTGCGTTTCATCTTGGGATTCTTTCTTGCTTACGACAGAACCCGACATTTAACCCCAATACGGTGTTTTCTGTCAATGCCATCGTAGAGTATGGGTGAATATATGCCTGTGGATAACTTCTCGGCGAAAGGCTAAAATGAAGGCCGTACCGTCTTCAAACCCACGCTACTTTATTATCAAAACAGGGCTATGGAAAGATTTTGGCTTTCCTGCCTGGGCCGCTTAGAAAACGAACTCCCGGCACAGCAGTTTAATACTTGGATAAAGCCCCTCCGACTCGACAGCAAAACGCCTTCCGGGCAGATTGCCTTGCTCGCGCCAAACCGCTTCGTCCTGGATTGGATCAAGAACCGCTACCTCGCCCGCATCGAGGCGATGGCGGCCGAATATTTTTCCTCCCCCATACGCGTAAGCCTGAGAATGGCCCAAGCCGACGCGACCAAGGACAAACCTGCGGATGCGGTCTCTATCATCCAGCCCGCGCGCCGGCGATCCAGCGGACACGAGAAAGCGGGACTGATTCCAGAATTCACCTTCGACAGTTTCGTCATCGGCAAAGCCAACCAACTCGCCCGCGCTGCGGGGCTGCAGGTGTCGGAACATCCCGGCACTTCCTACAACCCGCTGTTCGTTTATGGCGGGGTCGGTCTTGGTAAAACGCACTTGATTCACGCCGTTGGCAACAACGTGCTGGCACAGCACCCCACCGCCAAAGTACGTTATCTGCACGCGGCGCAGTACATCTCCGATGTAGTGCGCGCCTACCATCAGAAGTCCTTCGACGAATTCAAACGCTACTATCATTCGCTCGATCTGCTGTTGATAGACGACATCCAGTTTTTCAGCGGAAAAGACCGCACTCAGGAAGAGTTTTTCTATGCGTTTAACGCGCTGATTGAAGCGCACAAGCAGGTAATCATCACCTGCGACACGTACCCAAAGGACATCAGCGGCATAGAAGAGAGACTCAAATCGCGCTTCTCCTGGGGGCTTTCTGTCGGCATAGAACCCCCGGAACAGGAGATGCGTGTGGCCATCGTCTTGAAAAAGGCTGAGGCCATTTCGGTGCGCCTGAACGAGGAGGTGGCTTTTTTCATCGCCAAACACATCCGTTCCAATGTGCGCGAATTGGAAGGAGCGCTGAAAAGCGTCATCGCGTTTTCCCGCTTCAATGGCAAGGACATTTCACTCGACCTGGCCAAGGAAGCGCTAAAGGACCTGCTGTCCGTCCAGAATCGTCAAATTTCCATCGATAATATTCAAAAGACGGTAGCGGAATTCTACAAAATAAAAATTTCCGATATGCACTCCAAGAAACGTAGCCGCAACGTTGCCCGCCCGAGGCAGATGGCCATGGCACTGGCGAAAGACCTTACTCAACACAGTCTTCCCGACATCGGCGATGCCTTCGGCAATCGAGATCACACCACAGTGCTACATGCCTGTCGTACGATAGCGTCGCTGCGCGAGAAACACTCTGAAATCAACCATGACTATCACGTGCTGGAACAAGTACTAAAAGGATGAGCTACGCTACTGCGTATAACTTTGTGACTTCCTGTGGACAAAATGCCTTTTTTGCGCTCGAACCATTCTGTCCACAAACAATAACAAATAGTCCACAGGCTTATACACCCGAATATAGTGATCTAATGTTATGAAAATAAATAACAATATACAGATATTCCCGGAAATACCCGGCATTATCATCATTATCAGGAAGATATAATGAATACTATTAAGATAAACAGGGAGACGTTACTCGAACCGCTTTACGCTGTTTCCGGCATTATCGAGCGCCGCCACACACTACCTATTCTTTCCAACGTTCTGCTGGAACGCAATGGCACTGAAATAACCATTGTCGCCACCGATATTGAAATCCAGATCTCGGCACGAGCCGTATGCGACAACCCCGGAGATGCCAAGTCGATCACCGTAGGCGCAAGAAAACTGTTGGACATTCTGCGCGCCCTGCCTGAACAATCCGAAGTGACGCTGGCGTTGCAGGAAAAGAAACTGCAAGTAAAAGCCGCGAAGAGCCGCTTCAACCTACAGACCCTGCCCGCAGAAGATTTTCCGAAGTTGTCCCTAGCAGAAGGGACCAGCACCAAAATGACTTTGCCGCAAAAGGTGCTGAAGCAGCTTTTCCTGTCGGTGCAGTACGCCATGGCGCAACAGGATATTCGCTACTACCTTAACGGTCTGCTGTTCGTATCAGCCGCCGACAAAATTACGGTCGTTGCGACCGACGGCCACCGCCTGGCGCTGGCCAGCGCAGCGCACGAAATCGAGGGAACGCAGGAAGTCATTTTGCCACGTAAAACCATCATCGAGTTGTCCAAACTTCTGTCTGACAACGACAATCCGGTAGAGGTGGAATTGTCGCCGACGCAGGCGCGCTTCTCCTTTGGCGGTATCGTGTTGATCTCCAAACTGGTCGACGGCAAGTTTCCAGATTACACGCGAGTCATACCTACGACGCATAACAAGAAACTGTTGCTCAACCGGATCGTGTTGCTGCAAGCCCTGCAACGCGCTGCGATACTAACCAACGAGAAGTTCAAAGGCGTGCGTTGGGTGCTTGTCGACGGTAGCCTGAAGATCATCTGCAGCAACAACGAGCAGGAAGAGGCGCAGGAGGAGCTCGACGTAACCTACACCGGCGAGCCTCTGGATATAGGTTTCAACGTCAACTACCTGCAGGACGTGCTCAACAACCTGGATTGCAGCGAGGTCGAGTGTTCCCTGGGTGACGCAAACTCAAGCGCTCTTATTACGGTCCCGGGAAACGACAATTTCAAATATGTCGTCATGCCGATGCGTATCTGAGATCAGTAGGCGCAAAGAGCAGGCGCAGCGACTTTGCTCGACACCTCAAGGAAACGCCCAGCATCACGAGCCGCCCAGATATTTGGGTGTGCGAGTAGTCAAGGAAGGAACGGATCTTTTGCTACCTTGATTCATTAATTTTGTAGAAAGTTCTAAGAGAAGAGTGGGAATGAACGATAAAACGAATCCGCAGCATGTTGGGAACGGTGATTACGAAGAAAGCAGCATCAAGGTACTCAAGGGTCTGGACGCGGTGCGCAAGCGTCCCGGCATGTACATTGGTGACACCTCGGATGGTACCGGCCTGCATCACATGGTATTCGAAGTCGTGGACAACGCCATTGACGAGGCCCTCGCGGGCTATTGCGATGACATCACAGTAACCATCCACACCGACAATTCGATCAGCGTCACCGACAACGGGCGGGGCATTCCAACCGGAATTCATCCCGATGACGAGCAGGGACGCTCGACAGCGGAAATTGTCATGACCGAGCTGCACGCCGGCGGAAAATTCGACAACAATTCGTACAAGATTGCAGGTGGCCTGCACGGCGTGGGTGTGTCCGTGGTAAACGCCCTGTCGGAGTGGCTGCGACTCACCATACGCCGCGAAGGCAAGGCCTACAGCATGGAGTTCCGCGACGGCGTCCCCACGGCGCCGCTGCAGCAAATAGGCTCGACCGAGCGCCGCGGCACCGAAGTGCATTTCCTGGCAAGCGCAGTCACCTTCAATAACGTCGAATATCACTACGACATCCTGGCGAAACGGCTGCGCGAACTGTCTTTTCTCAACAACGGCGTCAAAATCCGTTTGGTGGACCAACTCGCGGGCAAGGAGGAAAACTTTGCCTTTTCCGGTGGCGTGAAGGGATTTGTCGAGTTCATCAACCGCAACAAGACCGTACTTCACAACACCATATTCCACGCGGTCGGCGAAAAAGAGGGCATCATCGTCGAAGTCGCGATGCAATGGAACGACTCGTATCAGGAGCAGGTGCTTTGCTTCACCAACAACATTCCGCAGCGCGACGGAGGCACCCACCTCACCGGGCTGCGCGCGGCGATGACGCGCACACTCAACCAGTACATCGAGGGTCAGGAATTGGCGAAGAAGGCCAAAGTCGAGACGACCGGAGAGGACATGCGCGAGGGGCTGAGCTGCGTCCTTTCGGTGAAAGTGCCGGAACCGAAGTTTTCCTCGCAGACCAAAGACAAGTTGGTGAGCTCTGAGGTCCAGCCCGTGGTGCAGGAGGTGGTCGCCGCCAAGCTAGCCGAATTTCTGCTGGAGAGACCGGCAGAGGCAAAAACCATCACCGCCAAGATCGTAGACGCCGCGCGCGCGCGCGAGGCGGCCAGAAAAGCGCGCGAAATGACGCGCCGTAAGGGAGTGCTGGACGGCATGGGCCTGCCGGGCAAGCTGGCCGACTGCCAGGAGAAGGACCCGTCGCTGTGCGAAATCTATCTGGTAGAGGGCGACTCCGCGGGCGGCTCGGCGAAGCAGGGCCGCGACCGCAAATTCCAGGCGATACTGCCGCTCAAGGGCAAGATACTCAATGTGGAGAAGGCGCGCTTCGACAAGCTTATCGCTTTCGCCGAAATCGCCACCCTGATAACCGCCCTCGGTACCGGAATCAAGGACGACTACAATCTCGGCAAGCTGCGTTATCACCGCATCATCATCATGACCGACGCCGACGTAGACGGCGCGCACATCCGCACGCTGTTGTTGACCTTTTTCTACAGACAAATGCCGGATCTGGTCGAGCGCGGCCACATTTATATCGCTCAGCCGCCGCTGTTCAAGGCCAAGATCGGCAAGGAGGAGCGTTACCTCAAGGACGAGCATGAGCTATCCCAGTACATGCTCAAGCAGGCCTTGGTGGGCGCCGCGCTGCTGCCGCAACAAGATGGCCAGCCGATCTCGGGCGACGCGCTGCAGCAGCTTGCAAGCTCGTATCTGCTTTCGCGCGCCGTGATTGACCGGATAGCGCGGCTCATAGACCGCGACGTGCTGGTGGCCATCCTGAGCAACGGATTGAAGCTGGATTTACGCGACGCAGAAACCACCCGGGCGAGCGCCGAGCGCCTGGAACGCGTTCTCACCGAAAAAGAAATGGTGGTGACCCCGCGGTTCGACGAAAAAAACGAGCGGCACCGGCTCCTGATCGAGCGCAGCGTGCACGGCAACAGCCGCAGGTGCGTCATCGACGAGGACTTCGTCCTCTCCGGCGACTATCAGCAGCTGCTCAGCACGGCGCAATTGCTCGAAGGCTTGATCGGTACCGGTGCTCGGGTCAGCAGAGGCGAAAGGCACCAGGAGGTCAAAGACTTCGGCGAGGCGATGGCCTGGCTGTTGCGGGAGGTAGAGAAAAACGCCGCGCTGCAGCGCTATAAAGGCCTGGGCGAAATGAATCCGGAGCAATTGTGGGAAACCACCATGGATCCGACCAAGCGGCGTTTGCTCCGCGTGCAGATCGAGGACGGCATCGCAGCCGACGAGATCTTTTCAAAACTCATGGGGGACGACGTCGAGCCGCGCCGCGCCTTCATCGAGAGCAACGCCCTGATCGCGCGGCTGGATATCTAGCCGAGCCTCGAATAGGCGAAGCGGGCGCGGCAACAGCGGCCGCCGCGCCCCTGCCCGCCCGGATCAAACGATGTTCAGGTGATCGATCCCGGCGGTGATATCGCGGTTCTGCGACTCCTTGCCGTGCAGTTTGATGTTGAGGCGCAGATCGTTGACCGAGTCGGCGTTCCGCAGCGCGTCCTCGTAGCTGATCTTTCCTGCCTCGTAAAGGTCGAACAGGGCCTGGTCGAAGGTTTGCATGCCAAGTTCGCGCGACTTCTTCATGATTTCCTTGATTTCGTGCACCTCTCCCTTGAATATCAGATCGGCGATCAAGGGTGAGTTGAGCATGATCTCGATCGCGGCCGCGCGACCCTTGCCCTCTTTCAGCGGGATCAGCCGCTGCGATATCAGCGCCTTGAGGTTGAGGGACAGGTCCATCAGCAACTGCGCGCGGCGTTCCTCGGGGAAGAAATTGATGATGCGGTCCAGCGCCTGATTGGCGCTGTTGGCGTGCAGCGTGCCCATGCACAGGTGGCCGGTCTCGGCAAAAGCCACGGCGTGTTCCATGGTCTCTTTGGAGCGAATCTCGCCGATCAGGATCACGTCCGGCGCCTGGCGCAGCGTGTTGTGCAGCGCCGCCTCCCAGGAAGCGGTGTCCACCCCGACTTCGCGCTGGGTGATCAGGCAATTGACGTGCGGGTGCACGTACTCGACCGGATCCTCGATGGTGATGATGTGGCCGTAGCTGTTGTGGTTGCGGTAGCCGATCATCGCGGCGAGCGAGGTCGACTTGCCAGAGCCGGTACCCCCCACCATGATGACCAGCCCGCGCTTGTTCATCACCACGTCTTTGAGTACCGTCGGCAGGCCCAAATCTTCGAACTTTGGTATGGTCGTGGTGATGGTGCGCATCACCATACCGATCTTGCCCTGCTGCACGAAGCAGTTCACGCGAAAGCGCCCGATGCCCGAGGGGGAAATCGCGAAGTTGCACTCTTTGGTCGCCTCGAACTCGGCCGCCTGCTTGTCGTTCATCATCGCGCGCACCAGGTCGGCGGTGTGCTGGCCGGTGAGCTTCTGATCCATTACAGGCGTCATTTTTCCGTCCAGCTTCATCGCCGGCGGGAAGTCAGCGGTGATGAACAGGTCGGAGCCTTTTTTGCTGAGCATCAGCCGCAGCAGGTCGTACATGAACTTGGTGGATTGGCCGCTATCCATATTTCACCTCAATGGCAGTATCGTCAATAGATGCCCGGAAATCGCGTTGCCGGCCGGGCTGTTTCGTTTGTACTCGGTTGCAGAAGCGCCGCAGGGCAGTCGACGCGGACCAGGCCAGCTAGCCGGGAAACGTGTCTTTGTTCGCCGCTTTGCTGCGCGCTTCCCCGACCGTGATCACACCTTTCTTGACCAGGTCTTGCAGGTTCTGATCCAGCGTTTGCATGCCGAACTGCGCACCCGTCTGGATCGCCGAGTACATCTGGGCGATCTTGGCCTCGCGGATCAGATTGTTGATCGCCGGCGTGCCTATCATGATCTCGTGCGCGGCGACCCTGCCGGAGCCGTCCTTGGTCTTGAGCAGCGTCTGCGAAATGATGGCCCGAAGGGAGGTGGAGATCATCGCGCGTATCATGTCCTTCTCCGCCGCCGGAAACACGTCGACGATGCGGTCGATGGTCTTGGCGGCCGAACTGGTGTGCAGCGTGCCGAACACCAGGTGGCCGGTCTCAGCGCCGGACAGCGCCAGGCGGATGGTTTCCAGGTCGCGCATCTCGCCCACCAGGATCACGTCCGGATCCTGGCGCAGAGCCGATCTTAGCGCGTTGTTGAACGACAAGGTATGCGGGCCGACTTCGCGCTGGTTGATCAGGCATTTCTTCGATTCGTGCACAAACTCGATCGGATCCTCGATCGTAAGGATGTGTCCTTCTTCGGTCTCATTCTTGTGATTGACCATCGCTGCCAGCGTGGTCGACTTGCCTGATCCGGTCGGCCCGGTCACCAGCACGACACCGCGCGGCTGGTCGGCGATCTGCTCAAAGATCTTCGGACACTTGAGATCGGCCAGCGAAAGGATTTTGGACGGAATGGTCCGCATCACCGCCCCCGCGCCGCGGTTTTGGACAAACGCATTGACGCGGAACCGAGCCAGGCCGGGGATGGCGAAGGAGAAGTCGCATTCGAGGTTCTCCTCGTAGAACTTGCGCTGGCCGTCGTTCATGATGTCATAAATCATGCCGTGGACGTCTTTATGGTCCATCGGCGGCAGGTTGATGCGCTTGATGTCACCGTGCACACGGATCATCGGCGGCAGACCAGACGAGAGATGCAGGTCCGATGCCTTGTTCTTGACCACGAAGGCAAGCAGTTCAGAGATATCCATTTATAATTGCTCCATGCTGAGTGACGCGCCAGGCGAGACTGCGACTGACCGAGGGGGTGCGATTCGTCGCCGATTGCCCGCGTTCACGCCCGCGCCAAATTATGTCCTCAATCGAGAGTAACTTGCAAGTCGTGCGCGAGCGCATCGCGGCGGCGGCGCGCGCGGCCGGTCGCGCGCCAAGCCAAATCGCTTTGCTTGCGGTGAGCAAAACCTTCGCCGCCGGCGAGGTGCGCGCGGCGTACGCCGCGGGACAGCGCGATTTCGGCGAGAACTACGTCCAGGAGGCAATGGAGAAAATCATCGCGTTGTCCGATTTGGCTCTGATCTGGCACTTCATCGGTCCGATCCAGAGTAACAAGACGCGCGCCATCGCCGAGCATTTTGACTGGGTACACTCGGTTGATCGCGTAAAAATCGCGCAGCGCCTGGCCGAATCCCGCCCGGCGGGGCGCGAACCGCTGGATGTCTGCCTGCAGGTGAATCTGAGCGCAGAGCGGAGCAAAAGCGGCGTGACGCCGCAAGCGTTGCGGCCGCTGGCCGACGCGGTGCGCGCGTTGCCACGGCTCAGGTTGCGCGGGTTGATGGCGATTCCGGAGCCGGGGGGCGACTTGTCGCTGCAGCGGCAGCGCTTTGTAGGGCTGCGGTTACTGCTCGAGCAGCTCAACGCCGACGGTTTCGGACTCGACACCCTGTCCATGGGCATGTCGCAGGACCTCGAGGCAGCGGTCCTGGAAGGCGCCACTATCGTGCGCGTAGGTACCGCCATATTCGGCGAAAGGAAGCTAGCGTGAACATTACCTTCATTGGCGGTGGCAATATGGCGGCGGCGCTGATCGGCGGCCTCATAGTCAAGGGCCACGCCGCAAGCGGCATCCGCGTAGTCGAACTTCAGGCAGAGGCGCGCGCGCGGCTTGCCGCGCAGTTCGGCGTGGTCTGCATGGAGAGCGCGGTTGCGCCTTTGGGCGAAGCGGTGGTGCTGGCGGTCAAGCCGCAGCAGATGCGCGCCGCGGCCGCGGCGCTACGCCCGCATCTTGACCATGAGTTGGTGATCACCATCGCGGCCGGCATACGGCTGGTCGATCTTTCGCGCTGGCTCGGCGGCTACGCCACCTTGGTGCGCTGCATGCCGAATACCCCGGCGCTGATCGGCGCCGGAATCAGCGGCCTGTACGCGAGCGCCGCGGTCGCCGCCGGGCAGCGCGACTTGGCCGATTCGATTCTGGGCGCGGTGGGCGCGACCTTGTGGGTGCCGGAAGAAGGCATGCTCGATCCGGTCACAGCGATATCCGGCAGCGGCCCAGCCTATGTATTCTATTTCGTCGAGGCAATGCAACGGGCGGCGCAGGAAATGGGCTTTTCCGCCGCAGAGGCGCGGAAGCTCGCGGTCGAAACCTTTGTCGGAGCGGCCCGGCTTGCCGCGCAGAGCACGGAGGAAGTGGCGCTGCTGCGTGAACGCGTCACTTCGAAAGGTGGCACGACAGAGCGCGCACTTGCCAGTATGGAAGCCGACCGGGTAAAGGACCTGATCGTTCAGGCGCTGCATGCGGCGAACCAGCGCGCGCACGAACTGGGCGAGCAATTGGGCGCCGCCGAATGAAGGCTGGCCACAGCAGGTCGTCGCGCATGCGGTCGGCCCATTGAAATAAGCGCTGATGTTTTTTTCGGGAAAAATTGATGCTTAGCCAAATCCTGCATTTCCTGCTCGACACCATATTCGGCTTTTTCGTGTTCGTGCTGCTCGCGCGCTTTTATTTGCAGCTCATGCGTGCACCGTTCCGTAATCCATTGGGGCAGTTTATTTCCGCTTTGACCAATTGGTTGGTACTGCCGGCGCGGCGCTTTATTCCCGGACTGTTCGGCGTGGATTTGGCGAGTTTCCTGCTGGCTTGGCTGATCGAGGCTCTGCTCTTGTTTCTGCTTTACTTGCTCAGAGGGGGAGGCGTTTCCGCCGGTTCTGGAGCGGTAATGGGTGTTCTATTGAGCCTGAGTCTGCTCGAGTTGGCGCGCCTCAGTCTGTATCTGCTGATCGGCGTAGTCCTGATTCAGGCCGTGATCAGCTGGATCAATCCCTATGCGCCCTTGGCCCCGCTGTTCAATGCGCTTACCGCTCCCTTCCTGCGGCCGTTCCGGCGCTTGATCCCGCCCATCGGCAATGTCGACCTGTCGCCCTTGTTTGTCTTGATCACCGCGCAATTGCTTCTGATCCCGCTCGAATATCTTGCGCGCTCGGTGGCCGCGCTGTTTTGAACTGGTATGAGCTCAAGCGCGACGGCGTCGCCATCCACGTTCACGCGCAGCCCGGGGCCAAGCGCACCGAGATAGTTGGTTTGCACGGCGATTGCGTCAAGGTGCGCCTCGCATCGCCGCCGGTGGATGGGAAAGCCAACGCCTGCCTGATCGAATTTCTCGCCCGGCGCATGGGTGTGAAGAAAAGCCAGGTAAGCATAACCCGAGGCATGAGTGCGCGCCGCAAGACCGTATTTGTGGCTGCGGCCGGGCTGCAACCGGCAGTGCTGCTTGAGCAGGAAAGCGCGGGCTAAGGCCTAGCGCGCGCGGTAATCCGCACGGGTTGGGTAGTGCCGGATGGCGCCTAGCCGTTGCCCGCGTCGTAAACGACCTGGCCCTGCAGCAGCGTGTAGCGAACCTTGCCGGGCAGCTCGATGCCGAGGAAGGGCGTGTTCTTGCCCTGACTCTTGAGCGTGGCGGCGCTCACCTTGCTGTACCGCTCTGCGTCGAATATACAGACATCGGCTGTATGGCCTTCAGACAGGTGGCCGGCGTCCAGTCCCAGAATTCGCGCCGGATCCTGCGTGATGCGCGCGAGCGCCTGCGCCAGCGGCACCTTCATTTCGAGCGCCCATTTCAGCGTCAGCGGCAGCAGCAGCTCTAGGCCGGTGGCGCCGGCCTCCGATTCGCCAAAAGGCACCAGCTTGGAGTCTTCGTCTACCGGTGTGTGGTCGGAGCACAGCGCGTCCACGGTGCCGTCCTTCAGCCCCTGACGCAGTGCGTCGCGATCGCGCGCGCTGCGCAGCGGCGGCTGTAGATGACAATGCGAGTCAAAATAGCCCAGATCCATTTCCGACAGGTGGGCATGATGGATGCCGATATCGCAGCTGATGGGCAGGCCGTCGCGTTTGGCCAGGCGGACCATTTCCACCCCTTCGCGGGTCGACAGGCGGCACAGATGTACGCGCGCGCCAGTGGCGCGCATTACTTCGACGATGGTGGCGATCGCGATGGTTTCGGCAAAGGCGGGGATTCCGGGCAGTCCCAGGCGCGTGGCCACCTCGCCGTCGTGCGCCACCCCGTCCTTCGCCAGATAGCCGTCCTGCGGGCGCAGCCAGACGCTAAAACCGAAGGTGGCGGCGTATTGCAGCGCGCGCCACAGCACCTGATTGTCCTGCAGCGGTACGTCGGCATGGGAGAAGCCGACGCAACCGGCGTCGCGCAGTTCCGCCATTTCGGTGAGCTGTTCGCCGGCCAGGCCTATGGTCAGCGCGCCGATCGGATAAACGTGCGCCAGGTTGAGCGTCTTGGCGCGATGCTTGAGCATTTCCACCAGGCCGGGTTCGTCCAGCGCCGGCTCGGTGTCGGGTGGACAGGCGAGACTGGTCACCCCGCCTGCAGCTGCGGCAAGCATTTCCGATTCCAGCGTTGCCTTGTATTCGAAGCCGGGCTCGCGCAACCGCGCCGACAGGTCGATTAGGCCTGGGCACACCACCAGGCCCTTGGCGTCGATCACGCGGTTCGCGTTGAATCCGGCTGGCGTCTTGCCCACGGCGGCAATCTTGCCGGCGGCGATATACAGGTCCGCCTGGGTGTCCAGGTTGTTGCTTGGGTCGATCACACGACCATTCTTGATGTGGATTTTCATCTAATTCAATTTCCTGCCAGTATGCTCATTACTGCCATCCTGACGGCGATGCCGAATCTCACCTGCGACAGGATTACCGCATGCGAGCCGTCGGCGACTGCGGAATCTATTTCCACGCCGCGATTCAGCGGCCCCGGATGCATCACGATCGCATCGGGCTTGGCCAGCGCGAGTTTTTCCGGTGTCAGTCCGTAGTACTTGAAGAATTCCTGGGCGGAGGGCAGCAGTGCGCCGCGCATGCGTTCGCTCTGCAGGCGCAGCATCACGACCACGTCGACGTCGCGCAAACCCTGCTCCAGGTCGTAATACACCTTGACGCCGAGCTTCTCCGCGCCTGCCGGAATCAGCGTCATGGGTCCGATCACGCGAATGTCCGGTGTGCCCATGACGGTCAGCGCGTGGATCAGGGAGCGCGCCACGCGTGAATGCAGCACATCGCCGACGATGGCCACCGACAGTCTGGTGAAATCCTTCTTGAAATGGCGGATGGTGTAGAGGTCGAGCAGCCCCTGGGTCGGGTGCGCGTGGCGCCCGTCGCCGGCGTTGACCACGTGCAGGTGGCTGGCGACATGGCTTGCGATCAGATGCGGGGCGCCGCTCTGCGCGTGCCTCACCACGAACAGATCGGCATGCATGGCGGACAGATTGTCCACGGTGTCGAGAAGGGTCTCGCCCTTGGTATGCGAGGACACCGCGATGTTCAGATTGATGACATCGGCCGACAGGCGCTTAGCGGCGATCTCGAAGGTTGTGCGCGTGCGCGTGGAGTTTTCGAAAAACAAATTGAACACCGACTTGCCGCGCAACAGCGGTACTTTCTTCACTTCGCGCTCGGTCACGCCGACAAAAGAAGTGGCGGTGTCCAGAATATGGGTAAGTGTCTCCCGCGGCAGCCCCTCTATGGTGAGCAGGTGCTGTAGTTCGCCCTTGTCGTTTAATTGTGGGTTACGCATCCAGTTTCAGCCTAAGTTTGCCATTGTCTTCCCGATCGAGCACCAGCATGCGGCCAGGCGGCACGTCCAAGCGGGTACCCACATACTGGGCGGCGACCGGCAACTCGCGCCCGCCGCGGTCGATCAGCACGGCGAGGCTGATCGAAGCCGGCCGCCCGTAATCGAACAATTCGTTCATTGCCCCGCGCACGGTACGACCGGTGTAGAGCACATCGTCGACCAGCACGATGTGACGGCCATCGACTGCGAACGGGATCTGGGTGGGTTTGATCTGGGGATGCAGCCCGGTGGTGTCGAAATCATCGCGATAGAACGATACATCGAGCAGGCCCAGCGGCAATTCGATGCCTAGCGCCGCGTGCAGTCGTTCGGCCAGCCAGACGCCGCCGGTGTGAATTCCGATCAGGGCAGTGTCGGCGGTGACATGGGGCTTGAGCTGGTGCGCCAACTCCGCGCACAACACCTCGGGATCAGGAAGAACCAGGGTCATCGAAATAACTTTGTAAAATGATTTGTGCTGAAATTTGATGGGCGCGCAGCTTGTGCTTGCGCCCCCCTTTTCCCGCCGCTCTTAACGCCTCTTCGGCCGAGGCAGAACTCAGGCGCTCGTCGACCAGTCTGACCGGCAGCCCGAATCGGCCCTCCAGCTGGCGCGCGAAACGGCGGCAGCGCCGCGTCATCTCATGCTCCGTACCGTCCATCGAAAGCGGCAGTCCCACGACCAGAAAACCAGGTTTCCATTCGGCGATCAGGCTGGCAGTTTCCTCCATGCGCGCTGCGCTGCTGGCGGCGACGATCAGGCCAAGCGGATGTGCCACGCCGATGCTTGATTCACCGACCGCGACGCCGGTAAATTTTTCGCCGAAATCGAAAGCGAGCACCGTGCCGATACCGGCGAAAGGACCAAGGGGTGAAATGCCCTGGGAGACCAGACTGGATTCGATTCTATCCATTGCAGGCATTCATTGTACGCCGGCCGCAGCGTTCACGCATGTCCCGTGTCCTCGGACAGACTGGCGAAATCGATGCCCAACAGCTCCATTGCGGCAGGCAGCTTTTCCTCAGCGGGCAGATCGAAGATGATCTGCTCGCCCGCTTCCACGGTCAGCCAGGCGTTCTGCCCGATTTCGTGCTCAAGCTGTCCAGCGGCCCAGCCGGAATACCCCAGAGTGACCAGCATCTTGTCCGGGCCGCCTCCCCTGCCCAGCGCCTCGAGTATGTCCTTCGACGTGGTGAGGCCCAGGTTGTCGCGTACATTCAGCGTGGAGTGCCATTCTCCCACCGGTTGATGCAGCACGAAACCGCGGTCGGTCTGCACCGGACCGCCGAAATAGACCGGTACGTCGCGCAGTTCGTGCGGTTCAAGCGTGAGGTTGATGCGCTCGAACAGCGCCTGCAGGCTCAAATCGATAGGCCGATTGACCACCACCCCCAGCGCGCCCTGTTCGTTGTGCTCGCAGATGTAGGTGAGGGACTTGGCAAAATAAGGGTCCACCATGTTCGGCATCGCGATGAGGAAATGGTGGGTAAGGTCGATCGCCACGCGCCCATTTTATCCCTCCCGCGGAACATTCACAATTTTGGTTGCGGTGGCGTCGCCGGCGCGCGGCGAGCGCGTCGGTTTGATTCGGGCTGCTGCATCCGGGGTGACCTTTTCCCAGTCGCGCACTGCCCCGGGCACGAGCCGGAACAGCGGGTGCGGTTCCGGTGCTGCGACGTCTTTCCACTGGCGCAACCGGTCCGGACTGCGCGCACTCAGTTTTGCTCGAAGATGCAGCCACTCGTAGGCAAGCTGGCCGCGGCTCTCGGAAAGCTGGACCCGGGTGTGGTGCCGGTTGATCTTAGCCGCGTCGAAACGGTAGTCTCGTGCAAGTGCTTCCGCATGCACGGCTCGCAGGTAGGTCGCTATTGCAGCGAGGGGGGCGGCATGCCGCTTGAAGCGCAGCAACTGCGGATGGTGGCGATAGCCGATCGTCTCGCCTTTGAGCACGGCCTGCGCGAGCAGCGCCTCACGCCACAAGGCGACCAGCCCCTGGGGGTCGAGATACTTCGGGTGCAAGGTCCAGAGGCGCATGCGGCTGGGCGGACAGAGCGAACGGCCCCTTTCGATAGCCGGCTAAATTTCCACCATCTCGAAATCCTCCTTGCGCGCGCCGCATTCGGGGCAGGTCCAGTTGATCGGCACGTCGGCCCAGTGCGTGCCGGGCGCTATGCCCTCGTCGGGAACGCCGGCGGCTTCGTCGTAGATGTAGCCGCAGATGAGGCACATCCAAGTCTTGCATTCGGTGCTGCTCGATATGGCTGTCATATCCTGGCGCCTGGTTTGAGTTAAAATAGCGCCGCATCTTACCCTGTAGCCATGTCTAGTTCCAGCATGGCGCCCACCATGCCCGCTTCCCTGCCGCCGATCGTACTCAGCTTTGCCGCCACCGACCCCACGGGCGGCGCCGGCATCCAGGCTGATTTGCTCACGCTCTCGAGCATGGGCTGCCACGCCCTTACCGTTGTCACCGCGATCACGGTTCAGGACACCGCGGGGGTCGAGGACGTGCTGCCGATCGAAGCCGACTGGGTCAGCGACCAGGCGCGCGTGCTGCTGGAGGACATGCCGGTGGCCGCGTTCAAGATCGGCCTGGTGGGCAGCGTGGAAAACTGTGCCGCCATCGCCGAGGTGGTATCGGACTATCCCGATGTGCCGCTGATTCTCGACCCGGTGCTGGCCTCGGGCCGCGGCGACGAGATGGCGACCGAGGACCTGATCGAAGCCATGCGCGAAATGCTGATCCCGCAGACGACCATCATCACACCCAATAGCCTGGAAGCCCGGCGCCTGGCCGACGATGGCGGGGACGAGGAGCGGTCCCTCGAGGACTGTGCCAAGCGCATCCTGGAGATGGGCTGCGAGTATGTGCTGATCACCGGTACGCACGAGAACACGCCGCAGGTAGTCAACACGCTTTACGGCCAGCAGGGCGTGATTCGCAGCGACAGCTGGCCGCGCCTGTCCGGCAGCTATCACGGTTCGGGCTGCACGCTGGCCTCTGCCATCGCGGCCACCCTCGCCAACGGTCTGGACATTCCAGAAGCGGTGCGCGAGGCGCAGGAGTACACCTGGCAGACGCTAAATGCGGGTTTTCGACCCGGCATGGGGCAGCATATCCCCGACCGTTTCTTCTGGGCGCGCGACGCCGAAGACGAAGAGAACAAACATGCGGACTGAGGCGTGAAGCGCAAGCTCGCGGGACTGTACGCGATTACGCCGGATGAACCGCGCACCGATATTCTGCTGCGCAAAGTCGCTCTGGCGCTGCAAGGCGGCGCGTCCGTGGTGCAATACCGGAACAAGACCGCCGGCCCGGAGTTGCAGCGCGAACAAGCGCGCGCGCTGGCCGTGTTGTGCCGCGACGCGGGCGCGGCCTTCGTCGTCAACGACAACCTCGCGCTCGCGCTGGAACTGGATGCCGACGGCCTGCACCTGGGCGGTGACGACGGCGATCTGGGCGAGGCGAGGCGGTGCCTGGGAAAAAACAAGCTTTTGGGCGCTTCCTGCTATGACCGCATGGACCTGGCGCGAGCCGCGGCACTCGCCGGCGTGGACTACCTGGCTTTCGGCAGCGTGTTCAGCTCCGTCACCAAGCCGGCTGCGGTGCGCGCACCGCTGGCGATTTTCGCCGAGGCGCGTCGCAGTTTCGGCTTGCCGCTAGTGGCAATCGGCGGCATTACCCTGCAAAATGCGCCCCAGGTGTTCGCCGCCGGGGCGGACGCCGTTGCCGTCATCAGCGCCATATTCGACGCCGGCGACATCACCGAGTGCGCGGCCGGCTTTACCCGACTTTATCAACAACAGCGGATGCAGCAATGAGCAACGAAACCTTGTTTGCCAGGGCCCAGCAGTTCATTCCCGCCGGGGTCAATTCCCCGGTGCGGGCGTTTCGCGCCGTGGGCGGCGCGCCACGGTTCATTGCGCGTGCGGCGGGCGCCTATATGTGGGATTGCGAAGGCCATCGCTATATCGATTACATCGGCTCCTGGGGACCGATGATCGCAGGCCACGCGCATCCAGAGGTCGTCGCTGCGGTGTGCGCAGCGGCCGAAAAAGGCCTTTCGTTCGGTGCGCCGACCGAGGCTGAAATAGAAATGGCCGAGCTATTGTGCAAGCTCGTGCCGAGCATGGATCTGGTGCGCCTGGTGAGTTCGGGCACCGAGGCAACCATGACGGCGATACGTCTGGCGCGCGGCTATACCGGCCGCAACCGCGTGATCAAGTTCGAGGGCTGCTACCACGGCCATGCCGACAGCCTGCTGGTGAAGGCGGGCTCGGGCGCGCTCACTTTCGGCCAGCCGAGTTCTTCCGGCGTGCCGCCCGAGGTGGCCGCAGATACCCTGGTGCTCGACTACAACGATGCCGGCCAGCTGGAGCGCTGCTTTGCCGAACGCGGCAAGGAGATTGCCGCGGTGATCGTGGAACCGGTCGTGGGCAACATGAACCTCATCGCACCCAAGCCCGAATTCCTGCGCACCATGCGCGACTTATGCACCAAACACGGCGCGGTGCTGATTCTGGACGAGGTCATGACCGGCTTTCGCGTCGGGCTGACCGGCGCGCAGGGGCTGTACGGCATCCAGCCCGATCTCACCACGCTGGGCAAAGTCATCGGCGGCGGCATGCCGGTGGGGGCTTTCGGCGGACGGCGCGAGATCATGCAGAAAATCGCACCGCTGGGTCCGGTCTATCAGGCGGGCACGCTCTCGGGCAATCCGGTGGCGGTGGCGGCGGGCCTGGCGACCTTGAAACTGGTGCAGGCTCCTGGATTCTATGAACGGCTGGGCGCCAGCACGCGGGCGCTGACCGAAGGTCTGGTCGCGGCCGCCAAAAAACGCGGCGTGGTGTTTTCGGCACAGGCGATAGGCGGCATGTTCGGCCTGTATTTCCGTGCCGGCGCCCCGCAAAGCTTTGCCGAGGTCATGCAATGCGATAAAGAGATGTTCAACCGCTTCTTTCACGCCATGCTCGAGAGCGGCGTGCACTTCGCGCCGTCTGCTTTCGAGGCGGGCTTCGTGTCCGCGGCGCACAGCCAGCAGGACATCGCTGCGACCATCGCCGCCGCCGACTCGGTGTTCGCGGCCATGGGCAAATAGACGGCAAGTTCAAGTCGCGCCTGCACCGCGGGTATTCTTGCCCGCGCGAGCAAGGGTGGCGGCGCAGCAGACTGTTGCGCCGCCCGCTGCGAACCGGGCTAACGCGGCTTCAGGTTGTCGCGGATTTCGCGCAATAGTTTTACTTCTTCCGGCGGTTCGGCAGGTGCAGGGGCCGGGGCCGCCGCCTCGTCGCGCTTGAGTTTGTTGATCCAGCGCACTAGCATGAAAATAATGAACGCGAGAATGACGAAATTGCTGGCGATGGTGAGAAAGCTGCCGTAGGCGAATACTGGCACTCCCGCTTTTCTCACGGCGTCCAGCGTCATCGCCGTGCCTGGCGGAATGGCCTTGAGCGCGAGGAAGTAATTGGAAAAATCCAGCCCGCCCAGGATCCGGCCGATCACCGGCATGATCAGGTCGTTCACTATGGAATCGACGATCTTGCCGAACGCGGCGCCGATGATCACGCCGACAGCCAGATCCATGACGTTGCCTTTGAGCGCAAATTCCTTGAATTCCTTGAGCATGGTTCCGTCTCCCTTCCAGTAGTGATGCCGTTGCAAATTCTGCGGCAGGTGCAGCGCGGGGCCTAGACCAGAAACAGCGTCGCCAAGCCCAGGAATATGAAGAAGCCGCCGCTGTCGGTCACCGCGGTGATCATCACGCTCGAGCCCAGCGCCGGGTCGCGGCCCAGCTTATTCAGGGTGAGCGGGATCAATACTCCCATCATCGCCGCCAGCACCAGGTTGAGCATCATCGCCGCGGTCATCACCAGCCCCAGCTCCGGGTTGTCGTAAATCCAGAACGCGACGAGGCCGAGGATCGCACCCCAGATCATGCCGTTCACCAGCGCTACGCTGATTTCCTTGGTGAAGAGTATGCGCGCGTTCTGCAGCTGGCCCAGCGCAATCGAGCGTACGATCATGGTGATGGTCTGATTGCCGGAGTTGCCGCCGATGCCGGCGACGATGGGCATGAGCGCCGCCAAGGCCACCAGCTTTTCGATCGAACCCTCGAAGGCGCCGATCACGCGTGAGGCGACGATGGCGGTGATCAGGTTGATCGCCAGCCAGGCCCAGCGATTTTTCACGCTGTCCCAGACCGAGGAGAAAATGTCCTCTTCCTCGCGCAGTCCGGCCTGCGCCAGCTGTTCGGCCTCGGTCCGGCCGCGGATGTAGTCCACTACGGCATTGACCGTCACCCGCCCGATCAGGCGCCCGGAACGATCGACCACAGCGGCAGACACCAGATCGTAGCGCTCGAATGTCTGCGCTGCTTCCTGTGCGCGGTCGTCCGGGTGCAGCTTCACCACCTCGGTGGACATTGCCGCGCTTACGGTGACCTCGAGATCGGTAACGATCAGCTTGCTGATCGGCAGCGCGCCTATCAGGCGCTGCTCGCGATCGACCACGAACACCAGGTCGGTGTGGTCCGGCAGCTCGTCCAGGCGGCGCAGATACCGGGTGACCGCCTCTAGCGTCACGTCTTCGCGTACGCTGACCATGTCGAAGGCCATCAACGCGCCCACCGAATCCTCCGAATAGGACATGGCGGCGCGCAGCTGCTCGCGTTCCTCCGCCGGCAGCGACTGGAATACGTCCTCGAGCACGTCCTCGGGCAGATCCGGCGCGAGGTCGGCGATCTCATCGGTGTCGAGCTGCTCGGTCGCCGCGACCAGCTCCTCGCTGTCCATGCTTTCGATCAGCGTCTCGCGTACCGCGTCCGATACTTCGAGCAGGATTTCGCCGTCGCGCCCGGCCTTGACCAGGTCCCAGACGATCAGGCGCTCCTCGTGCGGCAGCGCTTCGAGCACATAGGCGACGTCGGCCGGATGCAGCGCTTCCAGCCGTGCGCGCAGTTCGGCCAGATGCGGACTGCGCGCGGCTGCGGCCGCGCGCACTGCGTCGCCAGCCTGACCGCGTTCGGTGCTTTCTTGCGCATCCTGGTTCCGGCGCAGCAGCTCCTGCAGCCCGCGCAGACTTTCCTGCAGATCCTCGAGCTCTTTTTTGTGGCTGGTGTCGGTCAAAATCGCCTCGGCCTGAATGGAAATGCGGCTGCGCACCCGCAGGCGATTCTAGCAGCCGGGTTATGATTGCAAAACCGCTTTTTGGACATTTTCATGCATGGCTGAGCAAAGCGCGCGCAGCGGATCGGAGACGGGCGCAAGGCCGCTGGAAATCTGGGCCTGGGCGATGTACGATTTCGCCAACTCCGGTTACACCACGGTGGTGCTCACCGCGATTTTCAACGCCTACTTCGTCGCGGTCGTTGCAGGCGACGCGCCGTGGGCGACCTTCGCCTGGACTGCCGCGCTTTCGCTTTCCTACGTTTTGGTGATCGTCACCGCGCCGGTGATAGGCGCCTACGCCGATTTGCGCGCCAACAAGAAGCGCTTGCTGCTTTTCACTACCGCCGGCTGCGTGCTGGGCACCGCGGGCCTGGCGCTGGCGGGTCCGGGCGATCTGGCGATCGCCGTGTTCTGCGTGGTCGTGTCGAATTTCTTTTTTTGCACAGGCTGCGATCTGGTCGCGGCCTTTCTGCCGGAACTGGCGCGCGGCAGGGAGATGGGCAAGATATCCGGCTGGGGCTGGAGCCTGGGATATGTCGGCGGCCTGGTTACGCTGGGCGCCTGCCTGGCGTACGTGACCTGGGCGCAGGCGGCAGGGCAAACGGCTGTGCAGTTTGTCCCTGCGACCATGCTGATTACCGCCGCTTTGTTCGCGCTGGCGAGCCTGCCCACCTTTGCCCTGCTGCGCGAGCGCGCCTTGCCGCAGCCCCTGGTTTCGGGCGCGACCCTACCGGGCGCGGCGTTCGCGCGCCTGGCCGATACCTTGCGTCACGCGGCCCGCTATCAGGATCTGCGCCGCTTTCTGGTGTGCATCGTGTTCTACCAGGCCGGGGTGCAGACGGTGATCACTCTGGCGGCGATCTACGCCACACAGGCAATGGGCTTCAACACGCGCGACACGCTCGTCTTGGTGCTGGTGGTGAACCTTACCGCTGCGCTGGGGGCATTTTTCCTGGGCAATGTGCAGGACCGCATCGGCCACGTTCCTACCATTGCGCTCACGCTCGCCGGCTGGATTGCGACCGTATTGATCGCCTGGGTGGCCGATACGAGACCGATGTTCTGGATCGCAGCCAATCTTGCCGGTTTGTGCATGGGCGCGTCTCAGTCTGCGGGGCGCGCTCTGGTCGGCTATCTGACCCCCAAGTCCCGCCGCGCCGAATTCTTTGGCCTGTGGGGACTGGCGACGAATCTGTCTTCCATCGTCGGCCCGATCACCTACGGCGCGGTGAGCTGGGTGTCCCGGGGCAACCACCGCCTGGCGATGTTGATCACCGGCGCCTTCTTTGTGGTTGGACTGATGATCCTGCATGGCGTGGATGCGCGCCGTGGCCGGCGCGCTGCGCTGAAGAAGGCGTAGACCGCGCCAAAGACATCTTACGGGAGTTGGGCCGAGGGCATGCGCGCGCGTATGGTTTCGCTATAGCGCTGCAGAAATCCGGAGTCGCGGTTGCGCTCGTAATACAGAGGCCGCGGCAGCATCGCCGCCAGGTGCGCCGCCTGCTCCGCGGTCAGGCCGGCTGCGCTGGTGGCGTAGTAATGCCGCGCCGCGGCTTCGGCGCCGAATACCCCGTCGCCCCACTCGGCTACGTTCAAATAGATTTCCAGGATGCGCTCCTTGTCCATCAGCATTTCCAGCATCCAGGTGATCACGGCCTCCTGCCCCTTGCGCCATAGGCTCTTTTCGCCGGAGAGAAACAGGTTCTTGGCCAGTTGCTGGCTGATGGTGGAGCCGCCGGCGACCACTCTTCCCCTTCTCTGGTTTTTCTCCAGCGCCTTCTGTATGCCTTCCCAGTCGAAACCGTCGTGCTCGGAAAACTTGGCGTCCTCGGCCACGATCACCGCGCGCTTCAATTCGTCGGAAATGCGCGCGTAGCTTGCCCAGCGCTGTTTCAAGGTTGCGTTGGGGTTTTTCGCGCGCATCCGCTCCAGACGCGCCTGCATGAAGCTGGTGCTTTCGGGGTTGTGGCCGACCCAGTACCAGATATGCACCGCAAACCAACTCTGGTACAGCAGCAGGGCGATGAACAATGCGCCGAGCGTATAGCAGAACGCCTTCCACAGCGACGCCAGGGCGCGCTTGACCGCCTTAAGCATCGTGCGTTTGCCGCAGCTGTTTCAATACCGCGGCGCTGTCCGGACGCAGACCGCGCCAGAGGAAAAACGATTCGGCCGCCTGTTCCACCAGCATGCCTAGGCCATCGGCGAGCAGTGCAACACCCGCGCCGCGCGCGAAGGCGAGGAACGGTGTTTCGCCCCTGCCGTACATCATGTCGTAGGCCAGGGCGCCGCGCGCGAACACACCCGGCGGCAGCGGCGGCAGTTCCCCCGCCAAGCTGGCCGAGGTGGCGTTTACCACGAGGTCGAACTCTCGGTCCGCGAGGGCCGCATAGGTGCTGGCCTCGAGGGCGCCATCGAAACTTTGTGCCAGCCGTTGCGCTTTGTCCAAAGTGCGGTTGGCGAGCACGAATTGCGCCGGCCGTTGCAGCAGCAGGGGTTCGACCACGCCGCGCGCCGCGCCACCTGCGCCGAGCAGCAGTATGCGCCGACCGTCAACGGCGAAGCCGAGATTGCGCGACAAGTCGTTCACCAGCCCCGCGCCGTCTGTGTTGTCGCCAAAAATCACGCCGCGCTCGAACTTGAGGGTGTTCACTGCCTGCGCCGCGCTGGCGCGCTCGGACACGAAAGTCGCGTAGCGGAACGCCTCGCCTTTGAACGGCAGCGTTACGTTGAGACCACGGCCGCCGCGCGCGCGGAATGCGTTCGCCGTCGCGGCGAACGCGTCCCTGGGGGCGAGCAGGCGTTCATACACCAGGTCCTGCCCGGTCTGGCGCGCAAACTCGGTGTGAATCAGCGGAGACTTGCTGTGCGCTACGGGATTGCCGATGACGGCGTATTGGTCCGGCATGGCGGGAAATCATTCTCCAAGCAATTGGTCACCCGGCGCAAAGGTCCAGGTACGGGTAATGACCAGGATATCGGTGTCGCGCTTGATGTTGGCGGGAAAACTGGCGTAAGGCGAGCTCATTTTCACGATGCGCTCGGCCGCGCGGTCGAGTATCTGGTGTCCGGAGGAACGCCGCACCTCTACCGTGTCCAGGCTGCCGTCGGACTTGATCGAGACCGTGAGCACCAGGCTGCCATACAGTCTGCCGCGCGCGCTGTCCGGATAGTTCAGATTGCCGATACGCTCGACCTTCAGGCGCCAGTCCTCTACGTACTGGGAGAAGCGGTATTCCCGCGCGCGCGAGCCGATGAAGGTCTTACGCGGCCGCTGGTTGTATTCTTCGAGTTGACGCGAAATCTGCGCCTCCATGCGCGCGATCGCGAGCGCGCTGGTGGCCAGATCCTGGCCCGAAACCTGGGGTTGCGGCGTCGTCGTGGGCGGCGCCGCTTTCGGCTGCTCCGTCGCGGCGACGTTCTTTGCCGCCTGCAGCCGCGTCATCATTTTTTGCTGTTGCGCCTGCAGTTCCTGCACCCGCTGCGCTGCACGCCTTGAATCGGCGCCACGCTCGGATTCTTTCAGCACCGGCAACGGCGTCTTGGCGCGCCGGTTCTCGTCGGTATTGCCGCCCCCGTCGAGATTGGCCTGCGCCAGCACGTCGGCTTTGACCGGTTTTGCGCGCGTTTTGCTGTTGACCAGCACGACATCCAGCGTCGGCGAGATGTACTTGTCGCGGATGATGTCGGGCAGCTTGAAATGGATGGACAGCGCGGTTGCGTGCAAAACGAGGGACAGACCCAGCGCCAGCGTCAGACTGCGCGACGAGGGATCCATACCTGCCATGAACTCAGGCCAGCGCAGGCGCATCGAAGCCAGGGGATAAACGCTATGCAATCACACCTCAAACGCTTATGAAATCAATATATTCTATGCGCGTCACGAGAATTTATCTTAACTTTATGGCGGCGTTGCCCAACTCAGGCCGCCATGGTGATCGAAGCGGCGAAATCGACCTGGCGCCGCTCCCCGATAAACCGGCCAACCCGGGTGCGACGGCTGAATCCCGGTGACGCAATTCCTAGTTCTCGGCCGGTCCCTTGTACCGGGCTTTGACCGAGTTATCGATCAGATCTATCCCTTCGATTTCCAGCAGCACCCGGGTGCCCATTTCCAGATCCGGCACAGACGGTACGCGGATATACAGCGGAATGCCTTCGAACTTGACCAAATTATCGCGCAGCACCTGGGCTGTGGCCAAGGTCACCTGTTCCTGCAGCAGCCAGCGCAGGCACCAATAGTGCTCCATCTTGCTCTGAAACTGATCGTAGGCCGCGTAGGTCAGTTCGAATTCCCGCATCGCCGCGAGCAGATCGGCGGAATTCTTGCCAAAGGGCGGCGCCGTAGCCGAGATGCAGGCGAGCAGTTGCCATTGGTTCAGCAGATCGATGTAGCGCCGCAACGGCGAGCTCGCCCAAATGTAATGCGACACCCCCAGGCCCTGGTGCGGCGAGGCTACGGTGGTCATGCGCACCTTGCCGTTGGACTGGGTGCGGTAGATCGCGGGCACGCCCCGGTCGGCGAGCAGCCTGCCCCAGTTGTTGTTGGCGCTGATCATCAACTCGGCCACCAGCTTGTCCAGCGGGGCTCCGCGCCGGCGTTCGACGATGCTGACGCGGCCGCTCTCGACGAAGAAGCTGTAGTCGACGCGGTCCTGCTGCGTCGCGGGCTTGCCGCGCGCCGCCTCCAGTTCGAGCGCGAGCCGCCACAGAAAAAACAGTTCGGCCTCGAACGGCAGGTTACCGCGTTCTTCCCCGGCGAGAAAGGCCGCGTCCAATGCCTCCACCTGATGATGGCGCAGGTTGGCGGCGATCTTCACGCGCTCGATGCGGGTTTCCTGGCCTTCCACCAGGTACGACAGCGGATTGATGTCCAGGTACAGCGATACCGCCGGGCATTCGCGCCCCTCTGCGAGGGTGTAGCGTTCAATCACCTGCGGCGGCAGCATGGTGATCTTGTGCCCCGGAATATATGCCGTGGACAGGCGCGCGCGCGCGATCTTGTCGAGCGCGGAACCCGGAGTGAAACCCAGCCCTGGGGCGGCGATGTGTATGCCGACGCGGTAGCGCCCGTTGGCCAGCCGGGTCAGAGAAAAGGCGTCGTCGATTTCGGTGGTGCTGGCGTCGTCCAGGCTGAACGCCGCGACCTCCGCCAAAGGCAGGCTGGGCGGCTCGTCTGCTGCAATGTGGTCAAACACCCCGGTTTCGCGCGGAAAGTGGTCAAATAGAAACGCGCCCAGATGGTAGTCGTGGCTGTCGGGCAGGGCACCGGCGCGCTCGACTAGCCTCGCCGCCGACAGTCCGCTCGCCTCGCAGGCCAGTTCCAGCGCCTTGGTCTCGATGCGATTTCGATCGGGCCGGTACAACAACTGCGGCAACATGGCGCGCAGCGCCTCGGGCACGGTGCCGCACTGCAGTTGCTCCGCCCAGGACCGGATTTGCTCCTCCTGTGCGCGCTTTTTCTCCACGCTCGCAAGCGCCGCTTTGAGCGTGTCGGCAGGTGCCGCGCGAAACCGCCCCCTGCCTTTGCGATAGAAGTACATCGGCGCCGACTGCAGTTTGATCAGGATGGACGCCGCTTCCAGCGTGTTAGGCGCATGGCCGCAATATTCGCGCGCGAGATCGGAAAAGCCGAACTCCGCTTCGCCGCAGCATTGCCACAGGAAATCGGTATCGATTTCGCCCGCCAGCGCCTCGGCCTTGCCTAGGAGCTCGGCCAAAGGCGGCGCCTCGAAGCGCAGCAACACGCTCGTGGTCTTGATCTTGCTCCTCTTGCCGTGCGGGGCTTCCACTTGGAGCGATGCGTCGCTCTCGGCGAGTACTGCGCCGACCTTGAATGAGCCGGTCTCTTCGTACAGCACGTTCATGGGATCAGGACCGAAGGAATTGGGTTGTCCGGGCGCCGCAGACACAGCTGACAGGCAGCTTGTAGCGCGTTGCGCCCGAGCCGCGTCCGAATCAACGCGGTAGACTGAAATTATACGCTAGCTGCGTCTTGCCGCGCCCGCGGATCGGGGCGTGGTTTTCCTGCGCTCGGCGTGCGCCGCGGCCGGTCGGGTTACACTATGCGGTACCCGGTTATACTGGGCCGCAGCGTTGCGGAATTCGTGCATATGCAGCAGAAATGAAGCATCCCATGAGCGCAGTCGACGTGACCATTTGCGAGGTGGGCCCGCGTGACGGCCTGCAGAACACCAGTAGTTTCATGCCGACCGCGGCAAAGAAGGCCTGGATCAGCGCCGAAGCAGCCGCCGGCATGCCGGCGATCGAGGTCTGCTCCTTCGTTCCGGCCAAGCTCATTCCGCAGTTCGTCGACGCCCAGGAAGTGCTCGCCTACGCAGACGCCATTCCGGGTCTGACGCCGGTGGTGCTGGTGCCCAACTTCAAGGGCTGCGAACGTGCCCTGGCAGCCGGCGCGCGCCGCGTGACGGTGCCGATCTCCGTGTCCGAGGCGCACAGCTTGAGTAACGTGCGCAAGACCACGGCGCAGGCGGTCGAGGAGTTCGTCCGCATGGCCGAACTGGTGCGGTCACTGGCGAACGCCGAAAGGCCGCGGCTGGTCGGCGCCTGCTCAACCGCGTTCGGCTGCTCGATTCAAGGCGCGGTCGCAGAAGACGACGTGGTGCGGGTCGCGCTGGCGCTGCGCGAGGCAGGCGCAGACGCCATCAGCCTTGCCGATACCGTCGGCTACGCCAACCCGGAGCAGGTGAAGCGCTTGTTCCGGAAAGTGCGCCAGGCAATCGGCGAGGACTTCAGCATCGAAGCGCATTTTCACAACACCCGCGGCCTCGGCCTTGCCAACGCGCTCGCCGCCTACGAGGCGGGGGTGCGCAATTTCGACAGCACCCTGGGCGGCTTGGGGGGGTGTCCTTTCGCGCCGGGCGCCTCCGGCAACGTGGTCACCGAGGACCTGGTGTTCATGTTCGAGTCCATGGGCGTCAACACCGGGATCGACATCGGCAAGCTGATCGAGGTACGCAACACGGTGTTCGCGTCGCTCCCGGACGCTGAACTCTACGGTCATATTTCCAAGGCCGGGCTGCCCAAGGGATTCAAGCCGCTGACGCGCGCGGCGTAAGAGCACGCGGTCCGTGGCCGCCTGCGCCGCGGCGGCCAGGCTCAAGCCCGCGCCAAGCCGGCAAATTCCAGGATCATCGGGATATGCTCGGGAAAGCTCATCAGGCTGTGGTCGCCGCCTTCGATTACGATCTGGTGGGCGCCGGCATACTTCTTCACCGCCTGGCGATAGTCTAGAACCTCGTCCCCGGTCTCGACCAGCAACAGGTAGCGCTGTGGACGGACGGTAGGCAGGAACAACTTCTCCCACTGCCGCAGATGCTCTTCGGTGAGTTCATATTGCTGCTGGGTATGCAGGTTGTGTTGCACGCCGAGATAGGCGCGCAAGTCCTCGTGCGGGTAGACCGCGGGATTGATCAGCAGCGCCCGCAGATCATGGCGTTCGGCAAGATAGGTCGCGTAGTAGCCGCCGAGCGAACTGCCTACGAGCGTAACGGCCTCGCGCGGGTGTCGCGCGATCTCGCCTTCGATCGTGGCAATGGCGTGCTTGGGCAGGTGCGGCAGCGCCGGGCAGCAATAGCGATCGCCCAGACCGCTCGCCTCCATATGCCGCTTCAGCAGCTGCGCCTTGTGGGAGCCGGGTGAACTGTTGAAACCGTGCAGATAGATCAGCATTGGGTATCGATACCTTCTTGTGCTCCGGCTCGATGATCGAGCCGGCGGTCAAGATTTCGGCTAAGGGGCAGTCGCACCCAGCCGAACGAGTAGTTTCTGGTGTATGCCGCCGAAGCCGCCGTTGGACATGATCAATACCTGGTCGCCTGGCCTGGCCTCGGCCGCGATGGCTGCGACCATCGCATCGAGATCGTCGTGGCAGACCGCCTTCGCCCCCAGCGGGGAGAGCGCATGGGCCGGATTCCAGCCCAGGTTGGCGCTGTAGCAATACACCAAATCGGCATCGGCCAGACTGCCCGCGAGTGCGTCCTTCATGACGCCTAGCTTCATCGTATTGGAGCGCGGCTCCAGCACGGCCAGAATGCGCGCTTTGCCGACTTTGCGGCGCAGTCCGGCTACCGTGGTGGCAATGGCCGTGGGATGGTGGGCGAAGTCGTCGTATACCGCGATGCCGGCTACCGTGCCGCGCAGTTCCATGCGGCGTTTGACGTTGCCGAAACTCCCCAGCGCGGCGCAGGCAGTGGCCGGATCCACGCCGGCGTGACGGGCGGCGGCGATGGCGGCCAGCGCATTTGAACGGTTGTGCTCGCCCAGCAGGCACCAGCGTACCCGTCCCAGTTCCTGCCCGGCGAAGCTGACGCCAAAGGCATCGTTGTCCAGCGCTTCCGCCTTCCAGCCGCCGCTGGTGCCAAAGTGCTCTATCGGAGTCCAGCGGCCCAGGGCCAAGACCCGTTCCACGGCACTGTCGACGCCATTGGCCACAAGCAGGCCTGACCTCGGGACTATTCGAACGAAATGATGAAATTGACGCTCGATAGCGTCAAGATCGGGGAAGATGTCAGCATGATCGAACTCTATATTGTTCAACACGGCAGTCTTCGGATGGTAATGCAGGAATTTTGATCGCTTGTCGAAAAAAGCCGTGTCGTACTCGTCCGCTTCAATGACAAAATATTCAGAATCGGTCAGTCGGGCGGAAATACCGAAGTTTTGCGGCACGCCGCCGACCAGAAAGCCCGGGTGCCTGCCGGCTGCTTCAAGTATCCATGCAATCATCGCCGATGTGGTTGTTTTGCCATGGGTTCCCGCGACCGCAAGCACCCACTTCGTGCGCAGTATGTTTTCCGCCAGCCATTGTGGGCCGGAAATATAGGGTTCGCCGCGGTCCAGGATTTCCTCTATCAGGGGAGTGCCGCGGGTAACCACATTGCCCACTACCCAAAGATCGGGTTTCAGGCTGACTTGGTCCGCACCAAAGCCCTCGATCAGCGCGATGCCCTGCGCCTCGAGTTGGCTGCTCATGGGCGGATAGACGTTGGCATCGCAACCGGTAACCTTGTGGCCTGCTTGCCGCGCGATTGTGGCGAGGCCGCCCATGAAAGTACCGCAGACGCCGAGAATATGGATGTGCATGAACGCTTAGCCTGGTTACGTGGTCCATCGATCACTGTGGCGCGGCCGCAAGTGCGCTGGCGGAAGCCGATTCGCCGGACCCCGAGCGTCGCAGCGAGCGAGTTTACCGTATTTCGCTCGCTGCGCCGCTGCGCTATTATCCCTGCATGCGTACGCGCGGAGTGTTGCGATGCCCAAGGAACAAAAATTCAAACCACAGCATATGCGCATCCGTATCGCCGCAGTTGCCGCACGCATCATGGCCGAAGACGGCATCGAGGATTTTGCCATGGCCAAGCGTAAGGCGGCGCGTCAGCTTGGCGCCGGCGACACCCAGTTCCTGCCCAATAATGACGAAATAGAGACCGAGCTGCGTCTGTACCAGTCCTTGTATCAGGCGGAGGAACAGCGCGAGCGCGTCCGCTACCTGCGCAGCCAGGCGTTGGCGGCTATGGAACAGCTCGCAGATTTCAAGCCCTATCTCACCGGACCGGTGCTGAAAGGCACGGCCGGGCGCTACGCAGACATTGATCTGCAGGTGTTTGCCGATAGCGGCAAGGACCTGGAGATCTTTCTTTTGAACCGCAACATTCCGTTCCAGGCGTCGGAGTCGCGACACTACAGCGGAAATCAGGAACGACCGGTCAGCGTTCTTTCCTTGGATTGGCAGGGCACGCCGGTCCGGGTGGCTGTCTATTGGCCTGGTGATGAGCGTCGCAGCCTCAAGACCTCACCGCAGGGCAGGTCGCTGGAGCGCGCTGGTCTGCACGCGGTCCGGACCCTGGTTGCCAGCGGTGAATAAATGGCGGCAGTCAGGCGTGTTTCTAATGGTGGCCGCAGTCGCCGGCTTTGCCGGCTACTATTTGAATAGGGCTGACCCGAGCTCGGCGGCGACCGAAGCCGCGGCGCAGGCCTTAATGCGGGCGCCGCTCTCCGATTTGAGCGGCAAGGCCCAGACCTTGTCGAACTGGCGCGGGAAAGTACTGGTGGTGAATTTTTGGGCAACTTGGTGCCCACCCTGCCGGGAGGAAATCCCGGCATTGATCAAGACGCATAGAAAATATGTATCAAACGGCGTCGAATTTGTAGGCATCGGCATCGATAATGTTGCTAATGTACGTGAATATGCTGTTGAGATGAAGATTGACTATGCTTTGCGGCTAGGCCGCGCGGAAACCTTGGCAATAAGCAAAGATCTGGGCAACCCAGCCGGTGTGCTGCCGTTCACCGTTGTTCTGGATCGAGCCGGAAAAGTGGCCTATACCCATGCGGGGCCTTTGACTGAGGCGATGCTGGAGGCAGTGCTGCTGCCCCGGCTCTGATCAAGCCGGTGTTCGCTCGGCATCTAGGTAAAACTTCTTCGAAAAACTGGACATTTCACGCGTATTTACGGCAAACTTGCGGGTATGATGAAAAAGACAACTAGCCCGGTTCCGCCTAAACTGGCAGGTCGGGGGAAACGCGCCCTAAAGTCGATACTGGTGCTGCATGGGCCCAATCTCAACTTGCTAGGCATGCGCGAGCCGGACATCTACGGCCGGGAAACCTTAGCCGATATCAACCGCCGCCTGGTCGCTGCGGGCGACGCAGCGGGCGTGGCGGTGATCTGTTTCCAAAGCAACCATGAGGGCGCACTCATCGACCGGGTGCAACTGGCCAGGAAACAGCAGGTCGCCGCGATTATTATCAACCCCGCAGGCTACACACACACCAGCGTCGCATTGCGCGACGCCTTGGCGGGCGTGGCGATTCCGTTCATCGAAGTCCATTTGTCCAATATCCACGCCCGCGAGCCGTTTCGCAGCCATTCCTATTTTTCAGATTTGGCGACTGGCACGATTTGCGGTCTGGGCAGCCACGGCTACGAACTGGCGCTGCAGTCCATCCTGCGGCAGACCTAACATTGCATTCCGGCGCGCAGCGCGCCCGCCGCGCAGCAAGGAGATGAAGCCATGGATTTGCGCAAACTAAAGAAACTGATAGACCTGGTGCAGGAATCGGGCATTTCCGAGTTGGAGGTCACAGAGGGCGAAGAGAAAGTCAAGATCGTCAAAAACGGAGGTCCCGGCTATGCTTATGCGCCACCGCCTCCCCCCCCTGCCCAGGTCGCTGCAGCGGCTCCGCTGCCGGGTCCGGCGGTGGCGGAGATACCTGCCGAAATCCCGGGTCACGTGGTCAAATCGCCCATGGTGGGCACTTTCTACCGTTCACCCTCACCCGGCGCCAAATCCTTCGTCGAGGTGGGCGATACGGTCAAGTCGGGCGATACCATATGCATCATCGAAGCGATGAAACTACTGAACGAAATCGAGTGCGACAAGGACGGCGTCGTCAGGGCGATACTCGCGGAGAACGGCCAGCCGGTCGAGTACGGCGAACCTTTGGTGGTCATAGATTGAGCGGCGGGGGCAAGACGTGAGCAGGAAACTCCGCGGCCCCGCTTCGGGCGCGCGCGCACCGGCGGACACTGCGCCCGGCCATGTTTAAAAAGGTGCTCATCGCCAACCGGGGCGAGATCGCTTTGCGCATCCAGCGCGCCTGCCGCGAACTGGGGATCAAGACCGTCATGGTGCATTCCGAAGCCGACAGCGAGGCAAAATACATCAAACTTGCCGACGAATCCGTCTGCATAGGCCCTGCCTCATCGACGGCCAGCTATCTCAATACCCCGGCGATCATCAGCGCTGCCGAGGTGACCGATTCCGAGGCCATCCATCCCGGTTATGGCTTTCTTTCCGAAAACGCCGACTTCGCCGAGCGGGTCGAGAAAAGCGGCTTTGTTTTCATCGGTCCGCGCCCGGAAACCATACGGCTCATGGGTGACAAGATCAACGCCAAAGCGGCGATGCTCAAAGCGGGCGTTCCCTGCGTGCCTGGTTCCGAAGGCGCGCTGCCGGAGCAGAATGAGGACATCGTCAAGCTTGCGCGCAAGATCGGGTATCCGGTGATCGTCAAGGCGTCCGGCGGCGGCGGCGGGCGAGGCATGCGCGTAGTGCATACCGAGGCGGCGCTGCTTGCGGCGGTAAACCTGACGCGTCAGGAGGCGCAGGCCGCTTTCGGCAATCCTGAGGTTTATCTGGAAAAATTCCTCGAGAACCCGCGCCACATAGAGATCCAGGTGCTCGCCGATGAATACAAGAATGCGGTCTACCTGGGCGAACGCGATTGTTCCATGCAGCGGCGGCATCAGAAAATAATCGAAGAGGCGCCGGCTCCGGGAATAACCGAGCGTCAGCGTATCCGCATCGGTGAACGTTGCGCCGATGCCTGCCGCAAGATCGGCTACCGCGGCGTCGGCACCTTCGAGTTCCTGTACGAGAGCGGAGAGTTCTATTTCATCGAAATGAACACGCGCATCCAGGTGGAACACCCGGTCACGGAGATGATCACCGGTCTGGACCTGGTGCAGGAGCAGATCCGCGTCGCCGCCGGCGAGAAACTGCGCCTGCGCCAGCGCGACGTGGTGCTGCAAGGGCACGCCCTCGAATGCCGCATCAACGCAGAGGACCCTTTCAAGTTCACGCCTTCGCCGGGACGCATTACGTCCTACCATCCGCCGGGCGGACCCGGAATACGCGTCGATACGCACATCTATCACGGGTATTTCGTCCCGCCCCATTACGATTCCCTGATCGGCAAGGTGATCGCCTACGGCGCGACGCGCGATCAGGCTTTGCGCCGGATGCGCATCGCGTTGTCGGAGATGGCGGTGCAGGGCATACAGACCAATATTCCATTGCACCAGGAACTGCTGCTCGACGAGCGGTTTATCAAAGGCGGCACCAGCATCCATTATCTCGAGCAGAAGCTCGCACAGCAGAAACTAGAGAAAGGGTGATCCCCTGGCCTGGGTGTCACTCATGCTGCGCACCGACGCGCGCTTTGCCGATGCGCTGAGCGATGCGCTGCTCGCGCACGGCGCCCTATCGGTCAGCGTGGAAGACGCCAGCGCCGGAACCGCCGATGAAGCGCCGCTGTATGGCGAACCGGGAATGCCGGTTGACAGCGCCTGGCCGCAAAGCCTGATCAGCGCGCTATGCGAGCAGCACGCGGATCCGGGCCAGCTCATCCGTGCTGCCTGCGCACAAATCGGCCTGGCCCAAGCGCCCGATTATCGCGTCGAACCGGTGCCGGAGCAGGATTGGGTGCGGCGCAGCCAGTCGCAGTTCGAACCGATCCGCATTTCCGACAAGCTATGGATAGTGCCGTCATGGGCAAGGGCGCCGGACGCCGACGCGATCAACCTCGTGCTCGATCCTGGACTCGCTTTCGGCACCGGCAGCCATCCCAGCACCAGAATGTGTCTGCTCTGGCTGGAACGGACGATACGCGGTGGCGAGCGCGTTCTGGACTACGGCTGCGGTTCGGGTATATTAGCCATAGCCGCGCTGCGCCTGGGAGCGAGTGCGGCGCTTGGGGTGGACGTGGATCCGCAGGCGATCGTCGCGGCGCAGGCCAACGCCGAGCGCAACCGGGTCGACGCCCGCTTTTTCAACACCGAAACGGCGCCCGACATCCAGGCGGACCTCGTGGTCGCGAATATCCTTGCCAATCCGCTGGTGCTGCTTGCGCCCTTGCTCGCCGCGCATTCGGGCAAAGGGGGGCGCATTGCGCTGTCAGGCATACTCGAGTCGCAGGCGCAGGGCGTGATGGCGGCTTACGCGCCCTGGTTCGCGATGCGCATCTGCGACAACGACGGTGACTGGGTGCTGCTCGAGGGCCTGTGGCCGTGATCACCCACTGCCCTTCCTGCCGCACCCATTTTCGTGTACACGCGGAGCAGCTCGCCGCACGCGCGGGGCAGGTGCGCTGCGGCAAATGCGGCCGGGTATTCGATGCGCTCGAGCATTTGATCGAGGAACTCACCCCGGCGCGCGAACCTTCCGCCGCGCTGGAGCATGCGGCTATTTACCCCGCTGCCGTCGCCGAACCTGAATCCGAACCGGAACCGGAATCGAAGCCCGAACCCGAACTAGCGACGCAGACCGAGACCGGCGCCGAAGCGCCGGGGGCAGCAATTGGGGAAAGCGCAGGCGCAGTAGCCGAATCAACAGAAGCCGGTCCAGACATTTCAGAAACCTTGATTCCGGCGCCCGCGCCCGCGCAATCGGTGGATATCGAAACCGGGCCCGCACTGGGCGCGAACTCGTTCGATTTCGGGCCGATAGCCGCAGCGGGCCCAGCCGCGCAAGCCCGCCGCTGGCCCTGGCTGCTGGGCGCTCTCTTGCTGCTGTTGATATTATTCTTGCAGGCAGCGTATTTCTACCGCAGTGCGCTTATCGTGCTCTTTCCCGAGGCCAAGCCGTATGCCGCCTCCTTGTGCGCGACACTGGGTTGCGAACTGCCGCTGCCGCGGCGCGTCGAATTGATGAGCATAGAAGCCTCAGATCTGCAGGCGGACACGACCAATCCCAATATCATGGTGTTGTCGGCGACGCTCAAGAACCGCGCCATTTTCGATCAGCAGCTGCCCCTGCTCGAGTTGACCCTCACCGACGCGCAGGACCAGCCGGTGGTGCGGCGTGTGCTCGCACCGCAGGACTATATGGTCAAAGCGGCCCATCCTCAGGCCGAATTCGCCGCGAATACGGAAATCGCGGTCAAGGTGTTCATCGAAGGCTCGCAGGTCAAGGCCACCGGTTACCGCCTGTATCTGTTTTATCCTTGAGGCCGGCTTTCGGGTATCCTCAGCGATTTTTGAAACCGCAAGCAGAGTCCCTTCCAAGGCTCACAACGACGGAACATTCCCCCCATGCGCATCCTGCTACTCGGCTCTATCGCCTACGACAATATTATGGTGTTCGAAGGTCGTTTTCGCGAACACATCCTGCCTGACCAGATACACATGCTCAACGTGGCCTTCCTGGTGCCTGCATTGCGCCGCGAATTCGGCGGCTGTGCCGCCAACATCGCCTACAACCTGCGCTTGCTGGGCACAGATCCGCTGATCATGGCTACCGTGGGCGAAGACGCGGACGCCTACTACAAACGCTTGGACGCACTCGGCATCGCACGTACCCACGTGCGCGAAGTCGCCGGGACCTATACCGCGCAAGCCTTTATCACCACCGACCTGGACGACAACCAGATCACTGCGTTTCATCCGGGGGCGATGGGGCATTCGCATCTCAACAACGTCGCCGCGGCCGGCAAGGTCGGCCTTGCCATCGTCTCTCCGGACGGGCGCGAAGGCATGTTGCAGCACGCGCGCGAGTTGAAGGAACAGAAGATCCCGTTCGTGTTCGACCCCGGACAGGGCTTGCCCATGTTTTCCGGTGCCGAGTTGCTCGAATTCGTGAAACTTGCGACCTACGTCGCGGTCAACTCGTATGAGGGCAAGATGCTGGAGGAGCGAACCGGCGAATCCCTCGCGAATCTGGCGCTAAGAGTGGAGGCCTTGATCGTGACCCACGGCGCCCAGGGCTCGGAGATTCATACCGAGGGTCAACGCCTGGAGATTCCGTGCGTTAAAGCGGACGACATCGTGGATCCGACCGGATGCGGCGATGCTTATCGCGCCGGCTTGCTCTATGGCATTGCCTCTGGCATGGATTGGCGCTCGATCGGGCAGCTCGCCTCGTTGATGGGCGCGCTGAAAATAGGCGCGCGTGGCGGACAAAACCATCGCGCCACCCGCGCCGAGATCGACGCGCTATACCGCCGGCATTTCAACGCGCAACTAGGATAAAAGGATTAGTTATGAAAATTTTCGCGAGAATCGCCATTGCGGGCGCGATCGCCGCGTCCGCCCTGCTCAGCGGCTGCGCCAGCACCACTTCGGGCAGCGTCTATTCCACCGGCCAGGCAGGGCGGGAACAAACCGTTCGCATGGGCGTGGTTGAAAGCGTGCGGCAAGTCACTATCGAGGGCTCCAAGAGCGGCGTCGGCACGATCGCTGGCGGCGCGATCGGCGGCGTGGCCGGCAGCAATATTGGCGGTGGCAACAGAGGCAGCGCCGTCGGTACCATCCTCGGCGCGGTTGCTGGCGGCCTCGCGGGAAATGCCATTGAGCAGGGCACGACCAAGAAGCCGGGGCTGGAGATCACGGTCAAGCTCGACAACGGTGAATTACGCGCGATCACGCAGGATGCGGACGAGAGCTTCAGGCCGGGTGAGCGCGTGCGCCTGCTCTCCGGCGGCGGGGTTACGCGGGTGACGCATTAAACTTCGACAAAAGGTTGTCGAAAAGCGCGTCGAACCCGGCGCTGCCTGCCGCAGTGTCAAATCGCTGCGCGTTAAGCGCCGCTAAGCGGCGCCGCCCTATTCCAGCGCCGCGCGCAGCTTGGCGGCGTTCGATTCCAGCTGTTCACGCGGCGGGTTTTTCGCGGGCCAGGTGAGGTGCATGCCATCCCGGGCGTAGCGCGGCACCAGATGCAGGTGGAAGTGAAACACCGTCTGACCCGCGGCCGCGCCGTTGGCCTGGTATAGCGTCACGCCCTCGGGCGAGTACGCTTTTTGCACCGCGCGCGCCGCGCGCGCCGCGGTCCGGAACACGGCGGCGGCGAGTGCGTCATTCAGGCCGAAAATGTTTTCCACATGCGGCTTCACCGTCACCAGCACGTGCCCGGGGTTGACTTCGCCGATATCCATGAAGACAAGCGTCGATTCGTCTTCGTACACCCGGGTCGACGGTATTTGTCCGGCCACGATCTTGCAAAACACGCAGTCGCTCATCGATTTCTCCTCTGCATCCATCGGCCCGCCGCGACAGGCGTCATGCGCCCGCGCTATTTGCCCGGAATCTGGCATTGCTCGCAGGGCACCTGGAACAAGGTTCGATCCTCGAGGCGCACCGCGCTGAGACTTCCGCCCCAAACGCAGCCGCTGTCCAGGGCGAGCAACCCGGGCCGCAGCAGCAGCCCGAGGGTGGACCAGTGGCCGCAGACCAGGGTGTGGTCGCGGCTGGCGCGCCCTGGCGCGTCGAACCAGGGGAAGTATCCGGGCGGAGCGTCGGCGGTTTCGCCCTTGGTGCGCAGCTCTATTGTCCCGGCGGCGGTGCAAAAACGCATCCGCGCCATGGCGTTGACGATGACGCGCAAGCGGTTCGCGCCACGCAAATCCTCGCTCCATGCATCGGGCGTGTCGCCATAGAGCGTCGCCAGAAAATCCCGCCAGTCGGCGCCGCGCAGCGCGGTCTCGACTTCCTGCGCCAGCACCCGGGCCGTTGCGACGCTCCATTGCGGCAACAGGCCCGCGTGCACCAGCGCCCGATGGTCTTCGACGTGCAGCAGCGGTCGCCGCCGCAGCCAATCCAGCAGTTCGCCGCAGTCCGGTGCGGCGAGCACCTGATCCAGCGTGTCGCTGCGGTGTTTTTTTGCGTGCCCGGCGGCTACTGCGAGCAGGTGAAAATCGTGATTGCCGAGCACCGTGACCGCAGCGTCGCCCAGATCCTTCACCAGGCGCAGCGTCGCGAGCGAATCCGGGCCCCGGTTCACCAGGTCGCCGACGAACCACAGCCGATCGCGCGCCCGGTCGAAGCCGAAAGTCTGGAGCAACTGCCGCAGTGGAGTTGCGCAACCCTGTACGTCGCCGATGGCGTAAGTCGACATGCGATTACGCCATACGGTCGAGCTTGCGGTATTGAATCGCCTCGGCAACATGGGCGATCGCTATCGCTTCGCTGCGCGCAAGATCGGCTATCGTGCGCGCCAGTTTCAGCACGCGATGGTAAGCGCGCGCCGACAGACTGAGCCGGGTGATCGCCTGCCGGAGCAAGCCCTCGGCCGCCGCCTCCGGCCGGCACCATCGGTCGATTTCGCGCGCGGCGAGGCCGCTGTTGCTCTTGCCCTGGCGCTCGATCTGTACCTGGCGTGCGGCGGCGACGCGCTGGCGCACGGCGTCGCTCGCTTCGCCCGCCGCCTGGCGCAACAAATCTTCCTGCGGAACGGCGGGCACCTCCAGGTGGATGTCGATACGGTCCAGGAGCGGCCCGGAAAGCTTGCCGCGATAACGCGCCACCTGGTCCGGTGTGCAGCGGCAACGGCCGTTGAAATGTCCGAGATAACCGCAAGGGCAGGGATTCATCGCGGCGAGCAACTGGAAGCGCGCGGGGAATTCCGCCTGGCGCGCCGCGCGGGAAATCGCCACACGCCCGGACTCTAGCGGGCCGCGCAGCATTTCGAGCACCCTGCGCTCGAATTCGGGCAGCTCGTCAAGAAACAGTACGCCGTGATGGGCGAGCGAAATCTCGCCGGGTCGGGGATCGCTGCCGCCGCCGACCAGGGCCACGCTGGAGGCCGAGTGGTGCGGTGCGCGAAACGGCCGGCAGCGGAACTGCTCCAGGCGAAACCCGGCGGAGCCCAAGGATTGCAGTGCCGCCGATTCCAGCGCCTCGGCGTCGCTCATCGGTGGAAGTATTCCGGGAAAACGCGCCGCCAACATGGACTTGCCGGTGCCGGGCGGACCTGCCATGAGCAGGCTGTGTTCGCCGGCTGCGGCGATTTCCAGCGCGCGCTTTGCATGCGCCTGGCCTTTGACATCGGCGAGATCGGGGTAATCGGGCTGCGCCGCCGGCGCAACGTCGGCTTTGTAAGGCTGCAGGTCCTTCCGCCCGGCCAGGTGCGCGCATACCTCGAGCAGCGTATTTGCCGGCAGGATCTGCGCGTCGCGGACCAGGCTCGCCTCATCGGCGCTCGTGCGTGGCAGCACGAAAGCGCGTCCTTGGCGATGCGCGGTGTAAGTCATCGCCAGTGCGCCCCGGACCGGGCGCAGATCGCCGGTGAGCGAGAGTTCGCCGGCGAATTCATAGTCTCCGAGTCGATTCGCCGGCAGCTGTCCGGAGGCGGCGAGTATGCCCAGCGCGATGGGCAGGTCAAACCGCCCGCTCTCCTTGGGCAGGTCGGCGGGTGCGAGGTTGACGGTGAGGCGGCGGGCGGGAAATTCGAAACGGGCGTTGATCAGCGCGGCACGCACTCTGTCACGCGCCTCCTTCACCTCGGCCTCGGGCAGGCCGACGATGGTGAAACTGGGCAACCCGCCGGACAGGTGAACTTCGACCGTGACTTCAGGCGCATCCATGCCGGCAAGTGCGCGGCTGTGCAGCACGGCGAGCGACATGCCGGTCAGCTATTCGGTTTGACTGCCCTTGCTTCGAGCTCGGCAATCCTGGACTCCAGAGCGCCGAGTTGTTCGCGCGAGCGCGCCAGCAACTTGGCCTGGACGTCGAATTCCTCGCGCGTGACCAAGTCCAGTCTGCCAAAAAAACTGCTCATCAGCGCACGCAGATTCTTCTCCACATCCTTTGCCGGACTTTGCGCCAGTAGCGCGCTGATCTTGCCGCTCAATTCCTCGAACAGGCGGTTTTGCTGCATGAACGTCTCCTTTTTTGCTGATGTTTTTCGAGTCTATCACGACGGATATAACGCGCCAGCGCAGGATTCAGCTGATCGCACCCGGGCGGTGCAGGCAGGAAAACGGCGCACCAAGTTAAGGCATCGCGTGCCGTTCCACGCCCAGCCTGCGTTATAACTAATTGAACGAAAACGGTAAAAAATCTGGCACAGGGCGTGCTAAGGGTTTAGTCGCCAGGCTTTTTTCTCAACTTTGATAAAGGGTATTGAAATGCGCAAACTACTCGTTGCTTCTGCAGTGTCGGCCGCTTTTTCCCTGCCTATGTCGGTCTCCGCGCAAACTGCGCCAGCCGCAGAACCGGCCCCGCCGTACACCTTGACCGGAAATTTCGGCCTCTACAGCCAGTACATTTTCCGTGGACTGACGCAAACCAATCGAAACCCTGCGGCGCAGGGCGGATTCGATTACACCCGCGCGAACGGGCTTTATGCCGGCACCTGGCTGTCCAATATCAGCTGGCTGACCGATTCGCCGGCGGTATCGGGTTATAGCAGCGCCGCTTTGGAATGGGATATCTACGGCGGCTACCGTGGCACGTTCGGCAAGTCGGATTTTGGCTACGATGTCGGCCTGCTGCAATATTACTATCCGGGGTCGCACAGCGCGACCCTCGCGCCCGGAAGTGTCAAAGCCGATACGCTCGAAGCATACGGCGTGCTCAGCTGGAAATGGCTCAGCGCGAAGTACTCCTACAGCCTGAACAGCAAAACCTTCGGCGTCGATAACAGCCGCGGTACCTGGTACCTGGACCTGTCCGCGAACTACCCGCTCACCGAAAAACTGGCGCTGCAGGCGCACTACGGCAAGCAGAAATACACCGGCACCACGCTGGGCGTATCCAATGATTCGGTCGCTACTTACGACGATTACAAGCTCGGGCTGACCTATGCCCTGCCGAAGGACTTCAGCGTGGGCGGCTACTACACCAGCACCAGCATGACCGGCCTGCAAAAAGCGTTCTACACCAACGCCTCCGACAACCGCATGGTTGGCAAGGAAACTTTCACCGCCTTCGTGCAAAAGACGTTTTGAGCAAACCACAGCATGGGGCGGGTCGTAGCCGCCCCTCTTATTCCAAAGAGGAAACCCAATGAAACTAGTCACAGCGATTATCAAGCCGTTCAAGCTTGATGAGGTGCGGGAGGCACTGTCCGCGATAGGCGTGCAGGGCATAACCGTGACCGAGGTGAAGGGATTCGGCCGGCAGAAAGGCCATACCGAGTTGTATCGCGGGGCGGAGTATGTGGTTGACTTCCTGCCCAAGGTCAAGATCGAAGCTGCCATCAAAACCGAAATGCTGGAGCAGGCGATCGAAGCCATCGAAAAATCCGCCAGCACCGGCAAGATCGGAGACGGCAAGATTTTCGTATTCGATCTGACGCAGGTCATCCGCATACGCACCGGCGAGACCGGCGCGGAAGCGCTATAGGGAGAAGCATAATGAAACGTCTGATAGCTCTACTTGCCTTGCTCGGTGCGTACAGTCTTGCGACTCCGGTCCTGGCACAGGACAAACCCGCCGCCCCAGCGGCGGAAGCGAAGGCCGCTGAAGCCAAACCGGCCGAGGCAGCGCCGGCGGCCGCAGCTGCGGCGGTAGCCGCGCCCGCGGCAGCCCCCGCTGCGGCCGCAGCCGCAGCACCTGCACCCGTACCCAACAAGGGCGACACAGCCTGGATGATCGTCGCCACGGTGCTGGTGATCCTGATGACCATCCCGGGTCTCGCGCTGTTCTATGGCGGACTGGTGCGCACCAAGAACATGCTGTCGGTGCTGATGCAGGTATTCGTCACCTTCTGCATGATCGCCGTGTTATGGGTGTTCTACGGCTATAGCATCGCCTTCACCGAGGGCAACGCCTTTTTCGGCGGCTTTTCGCGCTTGTTTCTCTCTGGAATCACTGCGGACTCCACCGCGGCGACCTTCAGCAAGGGTGTGGTGATCCCGGAATACATCTACGTCGCGTTCCAGCTGACGTTCGCCGCCATCACGCCCTGCCTGATTGTGGGTTCGTTTGCCGAGCGGATGAAATTCTCCGCTGTGCTCCTGTTCCTGGCGATCTGGTTCACTTTCGCCTATCTGCCGATGGCGCACATGGTCTGGTATTGGCCCGGTCCGGATGCTTTCATCGATGCGGCCTCGGCTGACAAAGCGACGGCTACTGCGGGTTGGTTGTTCCAGAAAGGCGCGCTCGATTTTGCGGGCGGAACGGTGGTGCACATCAACGCGGGGATAGCCGGTTTGGTCGGCGCCTTCGTGGTCGGCAAGCGTCTAGGCTACAACAAGGAAGCCATGACACCGCACAGCCTGACCTTGACCATGGTGGGCGCCGCGCTGTTGTGGGTGGGCTGGTTCGGCTTCAACGCCGGCTCCAATCTCGAGGCGACGGGCACCGCTGCCCTGGCGTTCGTCAACACCTTGGTTGCAACCGCCGCCGCGACCCTGTCCTGGCTGTTCTTCGAGAACATGTTCAAGGGCAAGCCCTCGATGCTGGGTGCAGCCTCTGGTGCGGTCGCTGGTCTGGTGGTGATTACCCCGGCCTGCGGTTTCGTCGGGCCGATGGGCGCCATCGCACTGGGTCTGATCGGTGGTGCACTGTGCCTTTGGGGCGTAAGTGGCCTGAAGAAGCTGTTAGGGGCGGACGATTCGCTCGATGTCTTCGGCGTGCACGGTGTGGGCGGGATACTCGGTGCACTGGGCACCGGCGTGTTCGCCGCGCCCGCGCTTGGCGGCACCGGCATCTACGACTACGTCGCCAACAAGACCGCGCCCGACTATTCCATCATGGGGCAGGTGATGATCCAGGCGACCGCCGTGATCACCACCCTCGTTTGGTCCGGCGTCGTGGCGTTCATTGCGTACAAGATCGTCGACATGCTGATCGGTTTGCGCGTGCCCGAAGACCAGGAGCGCGAAGGCCTGGACGTGACCTCGCACGGCGAGACCGCGTATCACATGTAAGCGTAGCCGGGAAACCGCTTCCGCGGAAGCGGGCTCCGTTCAACGGGCAGCCTCAGGGCTGCCCGTTTTTCTTGGGACTTCCATCGCGATTGCCAGCCCTGCGGGCACGGCAAGGGCAGTTATGCGTCGCGACTCAAATCGCGCTATCTACTGCTGCAAAGTTGTGATATTGCGCGGACGAGAAGCCGTCCGCGCGGATCGCCGATTGTGCCCGGATGAAAAACACATCCGTGCACAATCGGCGATCTCGTCTAAAATCCTCGCACTGTCTTTGTCTTTATTCATAACCGAGCTTTCTGTGCGGATGTGCTTTTCATCCGCACAGAAAGCTCGGTTGGCGCGCGCAGCGCGCAATGGCTGCTACGCGCATGCGACAATACTTAAGACGTAATGTATAGCTCAGGCGGCGCGCGCGCGCTTCGCCGGTTTGGACGGTGTCGCGCTGCGCGTGAAATTGGCCGTGCGGCGCCGCATCGCCGCCAGCGCCGAGCGGCCTTTGGGCGTGAGAAACGGCTCGACCAGCAGCCCTAAGCCTTCGGCAACGTATTTGCCCAGACTGAACCGGGAGCGCAAGGCCCAATGCTTCAGCGCCCAGGCGTGGCAGAAGTTCACGTACTGATAGACCAGAAGGTACTCATTTACCTGGCGCATATACCCGCCGGCAATGCAGGCGCGCAAACAGTTCTGCAGCAGACGATTGGTCCGGATTTCGTCCTGCTTGACCAGCGCCCGGCGATCGGCGCGCAGCGATTTGGTCGAGCGGTAGGCAAGGATCGTGGCTTCGCGCAGACCGTCCACTATGGTGCAGTAGGCCCACAAAGCCATGCACAGCCGCTCGACCGGATGCGTGATGCCTTCGAGCCGCGGCGGGATTTCCTTCTCGTAAGTCTCCAGCACCAGCTTGAGCGAAAGCAGCAGGACATCGTCCTTGTCGCCGAAGTACTGGTAGATCAGGCCGGTGCTTACCCCCGCTTCCTTGGCGATCTGCGAGATCGTGGTGGTGTAGTAGCCCCTGTCCGAAAATAGTTTCACAGCGGCGCGCAGGATTTGTCCGCGCCGCTCCCCGACCAACTTGGCGTCGGTGACCAGGCTTGCCACGTGCCCTGGCAATTTCATGGCCGAGGAGATTCAGACAAGGGGATACCGCCCTCAATTGCCTTCGAAGGCCGGCTTCTGCTTGGCCACGAACGCGTTGTAGGCGCGCGTGAAGTCCTTGGTCTGCATGCAGATCGCCTGCGCCTCGGCTTCGGTTTCCAGCGCCTGCTCTATGGTCTGGTTCCACTCCTGATGCAGACATTTCTTGGTCATGGAATGGGCGAATATCGGTCCATCGGCAATGTCTTTCGCCACCGCGTACGCGCGTTCCATCAGCTTGTCTTTGGCCACGATGTCGTTGTAATAACCCCACGCCTGCCCTTCCTGCGCCGACATCGCGCGCCCGGTGTAAAACAGCTCCGAAGCGCGTCCTTGCCCGATAATGCGAGGCAGGATCGCGCAGGCGCCCATGTCGCAGCCGGCCAGGCCGACGCGCACGAACAGGAACGCGGTCTTGCACTCCGGCGTGCCGTAGCGCAGGTCGCTCGCCATCGAGATGATCGCTCCCGCCCCGGCGCAGATGCCATCGACCGCCGAAATGATAGGCTGCGGACAGGTGCGCATTTCCTTCACCAGGTTTCCGGTCATGCGCGTAAACGCCATCAGACCGGTCATGTCCATCTTGGTCAGCGGACCGATAATTTCATGCACGTCGCCGCCCGAGCAGAAATTGCCGCCCTCGCCGGTGAATACGATGACGCGCACGTCTTCGGCGTACTGCAGCTTGTGAAAGGTGTCGCGCAGCTCCGCGTAGCTTTCGAGCGTGAGCGGATTCTTGCGCTCGGGGCGATTCAGCGTGATCGTGCCGACCCGGTCTTTGACTTCCCATTTGAAGTGCTGCGGGCGCCAGTCGGCGGCTTTGAGTTTGTACATGCGATTCTCCGTATTGTGGTCGATGAAAGAGTTCGGCTTCAGCCGGCGAGGACGAGTCCGCCGCTGACGCTCAGGATCTGGCCGGTGACGAAAGCCGCCCGGCTGCTGGAAAAGTACAGCACCGCGTCGGCGATTTCCTCGGGCTTCGCCAGGCGCCCCATCGGGGTGACGCGAACGAAGGCCTCGCGGTGCTTCTCCGGCACCGCCGCGAGGAGCGGCGTGTCGGTCGGGCCGGGACAGACGCAGTTCACGTTGATGTTGAATCTGGCCATTTCGCGCGCCAGTGACTTGGTAAATGCGATCGCCCCGCCCTTGGCGCCGGCATAGACCGTCTCTCCGAGGCTGCCCACGCGGCCGGCGTCGCTGGAGACCGTGACGATCTTGCCGGCCTTGCGCTCTATCATGTCGTCCAGGAACGCGCGCGTCACGGCGATGGGTCCGAACAGGTTGAGGTCGATCACCTTGCGCCAGAAGTCAGGGGTGTTCTTTACAAAAGGCTCGATCTTGCCCCAGCCGGCGACGTTGGCGACGATGTCCACATGCCCCCGACGCGCATAAGCCTCGCGCTTGAACGCCTCGATCGAGTCGAGGTCGGTTACGTCGAGCCGAAAAAAATCGGCGCCCAAGCCGCGGGCGCGTATGGCTGCCGCGCACTGCTCGCCTGCCTCCTCGGCGATGTCTCCGAGCAGCACATGCGCGCCCGCCTGTGCCAGTGTTTCCGCGGTCGCCCGCCCTATTCCCGAGGCTGCACCGGTGATCACCGCCGTCTTGCCGTCTAGTCGCATCATTTGCTCCGCAAATTGAGAAAACATTACGTTGATTAAAAACGCGCTGCCGTACAGCGCCCGGCGACTGCGCCCGCCGGGGATTCGGCTCGACTGGGCCAGGCGCCACGCGTCGGACCCCGCGATCCGTGCCTCTTCTCAGCCACGCCGGCATCGGCTACAATCGTACTGAATGAATGTTCATTCAGTAGTGCAAAAGTAACATAAACCATGGCGAATACGCAAGGAGCAACGCGCCACCGACGGGCGCGAGCACGGGCAAAACGCGCCGCTCGAAACGAGCGCGCAGGGTATCGTTCAGCGGGCGATGAATTGACACGACAGGCACAAATCAGCATAGTGTGCCGAACAAACAACCGGCCCGGGCGCGCTTTGTACGCCGCTACGGCGCGCGGCGTCTGGAGGAGATTACGTGTGTATCAGCTGCCCTGCCACGCCGTGGTGCGATATTCGCATCGGCGTACTTGCCACGGGTTTGCGCTGCGGCAGCCGGGCAATTTTTTTGCCGGATAGCATAACGCCGAAGTCGGCACCGATGGCGCCGGCGGCCGAGCTCGCGCGTTTGCGGATTTGTGCGCCCTAGCGTTCCGGCCTTTTGAAAAGGAGTTTGAAATGAGTTACGTCGTCGAAATGTGGCAGCAGCCTTCGCTGCCTGTAATCGGATCCAACGACCGCTTTCCGGTGCGGCGCATATTCTGCGTCGGCCGCAACTATGTCGAGCACCAAAAGGAAATGGGTGGCGACGGCCGCGAACAGCCGTTCTTCTTCTGCAAAGCGGCGCATGACCTGGTGGCGGTCAAAGCCGGCGACAGCGGCAAGATTCAATACCCGCCGATGACCAGCAATTATCACTGGGAAACGGAGATGGTCGCGTTGATCGGAAAGGGCGGCTACAAGATCGCTGCGGCGCGTGCCAACGACCACGTCTGGGGCTACGCAATCGGCCTGGACATGACGCGTCGCGACCTGCAGCAGACCGGAAAGGACAAGGGCCGTCCATGGAGCTTCGGCAAGGACTTCGACCAGGCGGCGCCGTGCGGGCCGGTTACTCCGGCGAGCAAAATAGGGCATCCGGCCAAAGGCAAGCTCTGGCTCAAGGTGAACGGGGAATTCCGCCAGCAATCCGATATCGATCAGATGATCTGGAGCGTTCCCGAGCAGATCGCCTTTCTCACGCAGTACTACACGCTCGAGGCGGGTGACGCTATTCTTACCGGCACCCCCGCGGGCGTAGGCGCGGCCAAGGTCGGCGACGAGCTGGTGGCCGGCATCGACGGCCTGGGCGAATTGCGTGTGAGCATCGTCGCCCCGCGCTAGACGGACGCGCCGGATCGCATGAACGCCGCAGGTTATCTGCTCGCCACCGGGAGGGACGACGCGACCGCGCTCGAGTGCGGCGCCGAGCGTTTAACCTACGGCGAACTGCGCCACGCGGTGGCGCGCGCGGCTGGCGCCTGGCAGGCGCGCGGGCTGGCGCAGGGCGAGCGCGTGCTGGTCTTCGCGCCGGACGGCATCGCCTGGGTGATCGCCTATCTGGGGGCGATCTGGGCCGGTGGTGTCGCGGTCGGCTTGAACTCACGCTTGTTCGAACGGGAACTATCGATAGTGCTGTCGGAGTCCGAAGCGCGTTTCATTTGGTGCAATGAGAGTTCACGTGCACTGCTTGAGCGGTTGCTTGAGAATATCCCCAACCCGTCGCAGCCGGTGATCGACGCCGACTGGATCAAGTCTCTGGACACAGCTGCTCCGGTTCCCGCAGCGGACTTGGCCGAAGACGCGATGGCGCTCTGGGTGTACACCTCCGGCACTACCGGTCGTCCCAAGGCGGTGATACATGCACAGCGTACGGTGCTCGCCAGTGCCGACTTTGCGCGCGACATACTGGGACTGGGCGAGCAGGATCGCATCTATGCCACGTCCAAGATGTTCTTTTCGTACGCCCTCGGTAACAGCCTGTGCGCCGGATTGCGGCTGGGTGCGACGGTAATCCTCGACAGCGAATGGCCCACCGCAGAGCGAGTAACGGAAGTCGTCGAGCGGCACCGGCCGACGACTTTGTTTTCTGTGCCCACGCTCTATCTCAAAATGCTGCAATCCGGGGTTGCGGCGCGGCTGGTCGCAGCTGGCGTTCGGCGCTACGTTTCGGCGGGCGAAGCGCTGCCCGCGGCGGTGCGGCGCGAATGGCGCGACGCGACCGGCGTCGCGCCGGTCTCGGGCTACGGCGCCTCGGAGACCGTGGTTCTGGTGTTCTACTGCGATGACGACAGCGCGCTGCTCAAACCTTCGCCGCGGCTGCAATACCGGGTGCGTGAAAATGGCGATGGTCCAGCGCCCAAACGCCTATGGCTGCAGCATCCGTCGATTGCGCTCGGATACTGGCGCCGTCCCGAGGCCGAGCGCGACAGCTTCGCCGACGGTTGGTTTTCGCCGGGGGATTTGTTTCGGCCGCGCGCCGACGGCGTCCTGGAGCTTTGCGGGCGCGACGACGATATGCTGAAAATCTCCGGGCAGTGGGTGAGCGTTCTGGACGTCGAACAGGCGCTGCTCGGCGCGAGCGCCGGCAGCGTCGAAGGACTGGCGGCCGTGGGCTTTGAAAACGCCGAGGGCCTCGTCTCCATCGCCCTGTTCGCCGTGGCGGCGCGGGGGCAGGAGACGCAGGCGCGCGAGCGCCTGGCTGCCGGCATAGCCGCTTTGCCTAAGCTCAAGCGACCGCGGCTGGTTAAATGGGTGGGCGAACTGCCGCTCACCGCGACGGGTAAGCTGCAGCGGCGCAAGCTCAAGGAACAACTAATGCAGGGAGCCGCGTGAATCGGCTATCGACGGCCCGTCGGAGGCGGGCAGCGCGCAACTGGGCCGGCCGAAGCGCTATGCTATTCTAACTATTGCAGCCACTGACGCTGCTGCCGCCAAAGCTGTCGCGGACACGAATGTCGGGAATTTTCGGCAAGTAGATTAGTCACCGTTTGGAGGGACCCCGCCAACAGGGAATGTTGGCATAAACGCCGCTCGATAGGCGGCGCCGGGAGAAGAGGAGACTGGGATGAAAAAGTTTACCGCAACATTGGGACTCGCCGCTCTACTTGCGGCGGCAACGCAGGCGCAGGCGCAGGAAATCATACTCAAGGTGGCGCATTTCCTGCCGCCGCCGTCCACCATACACGCCAAGGTGCTCGTGCCCTGGTGCGACAAAATCAACAAGGAATCGAACGGCAAGCTGAAATGCCAGATTTATCCGTCGATGCAACTGGGCGGCACGCCGCCGCAACTGTACGACCAGGCCAAGGACGGTGTCGCCGACATCGTCTGGACCCTGCCTGGCTACACCGCAGGCCGCTTCCCGCTGGTCGAGGTGTTCGAGCTGCCGTTCATGATGCGCAACACCGAAGGCACCAGCCGTGCGCTGTGGGACTGGGTGCAGGCCAACGACCAGGCCGAGTTCAAGGACGTGCATGCGCTGGCCTTCCACGTGCATGGTCCGGGCGTGTTCCACATGGTCAACAAGCCGATCAAGGCGTTGGCCGATTTCAAAGGGCTGAAGCTGCGCGCACCGACGCGCCAGACCAACAAGATGCTCGCCGCGTTCGGCGCCACGCCGGTCGGCATGCCGGTACCCCAGCTGCCGGAGGCTTTAGCCAAAGGCGTGATCGACGGTGGCGTGATCCCATGGGAGGTCGTCCCGGCGTTGAAAGTGCAGGAACTGGTCAAGTTCCACACCGAAACCGATCCGTCGGAGCCGGCGATTTACACTTCGGCGTTCATACTCGCCATGAACAAGGCGAAATACGACAGCCTGCCGCCCGACGCAAAGAAAGTACTCGATGCCAACAGCGGCGCGGCCCTTTCCCAATGGATCGGCCAGAAGTTTGAGGAAGCCGACGTGTCCGGCAAGAAGCCGGCGGTGGCGCATGGAAACACCTTCAATACCGTACCCGCGGCCGAGATCGAGAATTGGAAGAAGGCCGCGCAGCCGGTGATCGACGCCTGGGTCAACGACGTTACCGCGAAAGGCGCGAACGGCAAGGCCCTGTTCGACAGCGCCCGCAGCCTGATCGACAAGTACAAGAAGATGTAGGCACAGGCCGGGCGGCGGCGCGGTTCGCGCCGTCTCCCGGCCGTCTTTGGACCATCGTTGAGTTGCGGAACCCTTAGAAGGAGTAGCAGTGCTGCCACCACGCATAGATGCCAAGGCCGTGCAGGCCGCAATGGGCGCGTACGCTGACGAAACGGAAACGCTGGCGCAGCGCGCCGCGATCTACCAGGAGTTGATCGGTTTCGTGCCGCCGCGCATCGAGGCGCGGCTGAACGTCACCGGCGCGCTCGACCCGCAGATGCTGGATCTGCAGGAGCGCATACGCGAACACGGCATGTATCCCAAGTGCTTCGACGTGAAAACCGCGCAAATGATGCTGTTCGGCATGCTGCTGATGGACTTGAGCGACGCGGCGCCGCTGCATGCGATCGCGGCGCGCCGGGCCGGCGCGAGCTGGGAAGAATTGCAGGGCGTGATCAATCTTTGCTTTTTGTTTCGCGGGCTGCCCGCGGCCAACCGCGGCGCCGAAATCCTCGCCAACCTGGCCAAGCGCGAAGCCGATGCCAAGCCCGAATGAGCAGGGCGAGGCCATGAATGCAGGCATCATCGCCGCGGCCGTCGTGCCGCATGTGCCGACGCTAGGACTGCCGCAGAACACGCCGGAATTCCAGCTCACCCTGGTTGAGGGGGCGCGTGCCATGGGCCGCGCGCTGCGTGAGCTGAAACCGGATGTGCTCGTGGTCAATTCCGCCCACTGGATCTGCACCTTCGGCTGGTATGCAACCTGCCAGAGCGTGCATCGAGGCGTGTGTGTGGCCGATGAGGCGCCGGACCTGATTCCGGGCATCGCGTACGAGCGCAAGGGTGACAGCGAGTTTGCGTCGGCTCTGGTCGATGAATGGCAGGCGCAGGGTATTCCCGGCGGCCGCAACGACTCGCCGCATTACGCCTGGGATTACGGCGGATTGGTGCCCTTATTGTATCTGGACGCTGACGCGCAGCTTCCAGTCGTGCAGATACCAACGGTGATTATGTCGAATCATGCCGAGTGTATGCAGGCGGGCCGCGCCGTGCATGCGACGGCGAAGCGGCTGGGCCGGCGGGTCGCCTACATCGCCAGCACGGCTTTCAGCCACGATCTGGTGCGCGGACGCCACTTCAAGCCGGCTGCCGAGCGCGAAGCCCTCGACTCGAAATTCATAGAGCTGCTCAAGCGCGGTGCGCTGGCGGACGCAGTCGCGTGGTTCCCGGAATACAGCCGGGCGGTCGTCGCCGAAATGAACGGCAAGCCCCTGGCCAGCATGCTCGGCGCGCTGCAGGCGCTGGCCGAAGACGGCGCAGCGCTGGCGGGAGAGCAATATGGCGGTTATGCTCAATCGTCCGGCAGCGGCAACGCCAGCGTGATGGTGCGGACGCGTTAGTTCGGCGGGCCGGGGCATGATTCCAGATAGCGGCAGCTACCCCCCTGAAGCCGGAGTTCGACCGCATCCAATAGCTTCGTTGAATCCGGCGCGGGGTTTGATCCGATTGCAAAAGGACAAACATGTCTGGTAAAGAAATGGAATACACGCCTCAGAACGTCACCGACGCATACGGCCCGGCCGGCAGAACGCTGTTGAAGCTGTCCAAAATGGTGGCTGTAGCGGGCGGGCTGGTTTTCGTCGCGCTGGTCGTGATGTCAATCATATCCATTGTGGGCCGCAAACTGTTCAGTGTTGTCGTTCCAGGCGACTTCGAAGTACTGCAAATGGGCGCCGCCTTTGCCTCCGCGACCTTCTTCGCCTATTGCCACATGATTCATGGGGACGTAAAAGTCGACTTCTTCACCCAGTACATGGGTCCGCGCAAAGTGGCGGTGCTCGACGCGGTGGGGTCGCTGCTGATCGGCTTGTTTGGCGCGCTGCTTGCCTGGCGGACGGCCGTGGGCGCGGCGTCTTTGAAAGAAACCCACGAGACGTCGATGATTCTTGGCTGGCCGGTGTGGGTCGCGCAAGCGCTCATGGTCCCGGGCTTCATACTTATGGCGATCGTCGGCTTCTATATGTGTGGCCATCTGCTGCGCCTCGCTTCGGGAAGAATCCAGTGAGCGGTACGCATATCGGCTTCATCATATTCGGCATTTTAATGGCGCTGCTGGTGGTGCGCGTACCCATCGGCATCGCCATGTTCATGGTCGGCGCGGGGGGCTACGTCTATTTGTGCAACGGAGAAATGTTGCCGCTGCTCAACGCGCTGAAGAATCTCGCCTATGCGCGGCTCTCGAATTACGACCTGGTGGTGATCCCCCTATTTCTGCTGATGGGCCAGTTCGCCACGCACGGCGGCTTGAGCAGAGCCCTGTTTCGCTGTGTCAGCGCATTCTTGGGGCACCGCAAAGGCGGCATTGCGATGGCGGCAATCGGGGCCTGCGCCGGATTCGGCGCGATTTGCGGCTCGTCACTCGCCACCGCGGCGACCATGGGCCAGGTGGCCCTGCCTGAGTTGCGCCGCTACAATTATTCGGGCGCGCTCGCCACCGGCTGCCTCGCGGCCGGGGGAACACTAGGCATCATGATTCCGCCTTCGGTGCCGCTGGTCATCTACGCCATTCTGACGCAGGAGTCGATCGGCAAGCTGTTCATGGCGGCCGTCATACCCGGCATCATCGCCATGCTCGGCTATATGCTCGTGGTGCAAATCATCGTCGCGCTCAAACCGGCCGCCGGCCCGGCGGGCCCGCGCGTCGCCTGGAGCGAGCGCCTGCGCAGCCTTTTGCTGGTATCCCCGGTGCTGCTGGTATTCATCGTCGTGATCGTTGGCATCTACGGCGGTTGGGCCAATCCGACGGAAGCTGCGGCCATCGGGGCGGCCGCCTGCGGCCTGCTTGCCGTGACTACCGGCGGCATGCGCATGAAAGGCTTGATCGACAGCGCCGCCGGCATGGCCCAGGCCACCGCGATGATCTTTCTGGTGCTCTTGGGCGCGGACATGATGAACACCGCGCTTGCGGTATCGCAGATGCCGGCAGAGCTGGCGACCTGGGTACAACACAGCGGACTATCACCATTGCTTGTGCTGGGCGCGATATTGTTGATTTACATCTTCCTGGGCTGCGTCATGGACTCGCTTGCGATGATCCTGCTGACCATTCCTATCTTCTACCCGATCGTGATGGGCCTGGATTACTTCGGCATGCCGGTCAGCGACAAGTCGATCTGGTTCGGGATACTGGCCTTGATGGTGGTTGAAATCGGCCTGGTGCATCCACCGGTCGGCTTGAACGTCTACATCATCAACCGGCTGGCCAAGGACGTACCGTTGACCGAGACCTTCAAGGGTGTCGTTCCGTTTTTGCTTTCGGACTTTATTCGGATTGCCTTGCTGGTGTTCTTTCCGACACTCTCGCTCTATCTGATCCACACTTTCAAATAAGGCAAGAGTCCTTCTGCGCGGGGGGGCTTTCAATCTTGTGCTTACGTTTGGGCGTGGCGGGCGCCGCGGGGATTGATTTAGCTGCCGCAAGATTGCCTTGCATGCCAGGCTGCCGCCTATTGCGTCTGCCGGCAATGGGTTTCGCGCACGAACACCAGCAGCAGCAGCGCGGCGGCGAGCCAGACGAGCATCAGCGTGAAGCCGGCGCGATAGGCGGCGAAATCGTAGACGCGCACGCCGTTGGCAAAGGTTCCGCTCCAGCGCTGGTCCAAGATCCACCCGACCGCTGGTTGCATGATCATGCCGCCCAGCATATTGCCCATATTGGCGATACCCCCGGCCGTGCCGGCGAGCGCCGCCGGAGCCGATTCCTTGGCGATGGCAAAGCCCACCATGACCGCGGCCGATGCGCAACCGGTGAATCCGAGCAGGACGATCAGCAGCGCCAAGGGCAAGTCCGGCACCAGGAGCACGGCGCACCATCCGGCTGTGGCGAGCACGGCGCCGAGCGCATACAGCGGCTTGCGCCGGCGCATGCGGTCGGACAGCGCCCCCACAACCGGCCCCCCTACCGCCCAGCAGACGAGCAGGAGCGAGGTAATCATCGAGGCCTGGGACGTGCTGATCCCGTAGTGGGTGCTCAGGAAAGGCACGCCCCACAGCCCGCCGAAAGTGAGCGTGGGTCCGGAGACCGCGCCCGAAATCAGGAACACCAGCCAGACATTCCGCGTGGCGAGCGTGCGCGCTATGCTTTGCAGGATCGGCGCGTGCCGCGCCGGCGCTACCGGTGCGTAGCTGGCGTAGCCGCGCTCGGTCGGATCGTCGCGGACCGCCAGCCAGATGAGCACCGCCAGCAGTCCGGTCAGCGCGGCGGAGACGCCAAGCACGCTGCGCCAGCCGAACGCGTCGACCAGCAGGCGCAAGGGCACGCCGGCCGAAACCGCGCCCAGAATCCCGCAGGCCAGGGCGAGACCGGAGAGCATCGCAAAGCGCGTCGGCGCGAACCAGTGTCCGGCGAGCTTGAGCATGGCGACGAAAGCGACGCCCACCGAGCCGCCGATCAACAGGCGGCCCAGGCCGGCGGCAGCGTATCCGGGTGCGAGTGCAAACAGCAGGGTACCCAGCGCCGCGATTGCCGCGCCGGTGGTGAGCACGCGCCGCGGTCCCCAGCGGTCGGCGAGCAAGCCAGCCGGAATTTGCATCGCGACATAGCTGTAGTAATAAAACGAGGCGAGATTGCCCAGTGCCGCCGCGCCCAGAGAGAACTCGCTCATCAGTTCGCGCGTGATCACCGCCGGTGCGACACGCTGATAGAAACCGATCAGGTAGAAGGCCGCGCCCAGGCCCCACATTGCGAAGGCAAGGCGCAGCGGCGGATGGGTTGCCTGGCTTGAACTCAAGACGGATGCGGTGGATGTGTATGCCGGATTCAGCGTCCGGAATGCCGGACTTCACTGAAGAGCCGTCAGTATAAGGCCGGCATAGGCGGCAGTGTGATCTGCGTTTCACGGCAGAGCGGTCGGTGGACAGACGGGGGCGCGGCGCAGTAGAATCTCCGGCACTGCGCCGATTTGATGTCAGATTGCGGGCGCCGCCGGTCCCAGCCGGACGAAAAACAAATACTGCTAAAGCGAGGGAACCCGTACCCGGCTGGCAGGGCGGGTTTTTTTTATTTGGACGTCGCATCGTAAAAAGGCTGTTTCGGAACGTGTGAAACAGCCTCCGACTTAGGGGAGTATGAGGGGATGTATCCCCTCATTTCGTAACACACTCTATGAACAAGGCCGCACAACTGGAACGCCTGCTGGGCGAACGCATCCTGATCCTGGATGGCGCCATGGGCACGATGATCCAAAGCTACAAGCTGGCCGAAGCGGACTATCGCGGCGAGCGTTTCGCCGCTTTCGCGCAGGACCTCAGGGGCAACAACGATCTGCTGTCGCTGACCCGGCCGGCTATTATCCGCGAGATCCACGACGCCTATTTGGACGCGGGCGCCGACATCGTATCCACCAACACCTTCAACGCCAATGCGCCTTCGATGGCCGACTACGGCCTGCAGGACCTGGTGTACGAGATCAACCTAGAAGCGGCGCATCTGGCGCGCGCGGCCGCGGACGCCTGCATGCACCAGTCGCCCGGGAGGCGGTGTTTTGTCGCCGGGGTGCTCGGACCGACGACCAAGACCGCCTCGATTTCGCCCGACGTCAACGACCCGGGTTTCCGCAATATCGACTTCGACACCCTGGTCGCCGCCTACAGCGAGTCGCTGCGCGGCCTGCTTGACGGCGGCGCGGATCTGATCCTGGTCGAGACCATATTCGATACGCTCAACGCCAAGGCGGCGTTGTTCGCCATCGACTGCGCATTCGAGCAGCGCGGCCGGCGCTGGCCCATCATCATCTCCGGCACCATCACCGATGCCTCCGGGCGCACCCTCACCGGACAGACCCCGGAAGCGTTTTGGAACTCGGTGCGGCACGCGCGCCCGCTCGCGGTGGGCCTGAACTGCGCCCTCGGCGCCAAGCTGATGCGTCCCTATATCGAGGAGCTGTCCGGCGTTGCCGACGCCTACCTCAGCTGCTATCCCAACGCGGGGCTGCCCAATCCCTTGTCGGAAACTGGTTACGACGAGACGCCCGACTATACCTCAGGCCAGCTGCAGGAATTCGCCCAGAGCGGCTTCCTCAATATCGTCGGCGGCTGTTGCGGCACCACGCCGGCGCATATCGCGGCGATCGCGCGCGCGGTGAAGGATCTGCCGCCGCGCCCGGTGCCGCAGATCGAAAAGAAGCTGCGCCTGTCCGGGCTGGAGCCGCTCAACATCGGCGACGACTCGCTGTTCGTCAACGTCGGCGAGCGCACCAACGTCACCGGCTCCAAGGCTTTTGCCCGCCTGATCCTGGCCGGGGACTACGGCGCTGCCCTCGCGGTGGCGCGGCAGCAGGTCGAGAGCGGCGCGCAAATGGTCGACGTGAACATGGACGAGGCGATGCTCGACTCGGAAAAAGCCATGGTCACTTTCCTCAACCTCGTCGCCTCCGAGCCCGACATCTCGCGTGTCCCGCTGATGCTCGATTCCTCCAAGTGGTCGGTGATCGAGGCCGGGCTGAAGTGCGTGCAGGGCAAGGCCGTGGTGAATTCGATTTCGCTCAAGGAAGGCAAGGACGAGTTCGTGCGCCAGGCGAAACTCGCGCGCCGCTACGGCGCGGCGGTGATCGTCATGGCCTTCGACGAACAGGGCCAGGCCGACAGCTTGGAGAAGCGCAAAACCATCTGCCGGCGCTGCTACGACATCCTAACCGGGGAAGTCGGTTTTCCGGCCGAAGACATCATATTCGATCCCAACGTTTTCGCCATCGCCACCGGCATCGAGGAACACAACAACTACGCGCTCGATTACATCGAGGCGACGCGCTGGATCCGCGCCAATCTTCCCTACGCGCGGATATCGGGCGGCGTGTCCAACGTCTCCTTTTCTTTCCGCGGCAACGATCCGGTGCGCGAGGCCATCCATACGGCGTTTCTCTACCACGCGATCAAAGCGGGCATGTCCATGGGCATCGTCAACGCCGGCCAGTTGGGCGTCTACGAGGAAATACCCAAGGACCTGCTCGAGCACGTCGAAGACATCATTCTCAACCGCCGGCCCGATGCGGCCGAGCGCATGGTCGCGTTCGCCGATACGGTCAAAGGCGGCGGCAAGGTGCAGGTCGAGGACCTCGCGTGGCGCAAGCAGAGCGTGAAAGCGCGCCTCGCGCACGCGTTGGTGAAAGGCATCACCGACTGGATCGTCGAGGACACCGAAGAGGCGCGGCAGCAGGCCGAACGCGAGGGTGGGCGCCCGATCCACGTGATCGAAGGCCCGCTGATGGACGGCATGAACGTGGTCGGCGACCTGTTCGGCGCGGGCAAGATGTTCCTGCCCCAGGTGGTGAAATCGGCGCGGGTGATGAAGCAGGCGGTGGCGCATCTGGTGCCCTACATCGAGGCGGAGAAGCAGAAGCTGGCGCTGGAGTCGGGCGAGGCAGCGAAGCCCAAGGGCAAGATCGTGGTCGCCACGGTCAAGGGCGATGTGCACGACATCGGCAAGAACATCGTCAGCGTGGTGCTTCAGTGCAATAACTACGAGGTCATCAATCTCGGCGTGATGGTGCCGGCAAGCAAAATTCTGCAGGTTGCGCGCGAGGAGAAATGCGACATCATCGGCCTTTCCGGGCTGATTACGCCCTCGCTCGAAGAAATGGCGCACGTGGCGCGCGAGATGGAGCGCGAGGGTTTTACCATTCCGCTGTTGATCGGCGGCGCCACCACTTCGCGCGTGCACACCGCGGTGAAAATCGCGCCCAAATACAGCGGCGTGACCGTTTACGTGCCAGACGCCTCGCGCGCGGTGGGCGTGTGCTCGAACCTGCTGTCGGATGAATCGCGCGAAGAATATGCGCGTTCGGTGCGCGCCGACTACGACAAGATCCGCACCCAGCACCAGTCCCGGCAAAGCCGTGCGCCGCTGCTGCCGATCGCCCAAGCGCGCGCCAACGGTTTCAAGGCGGACTGGTCGGCTTACGCGCCGCCAGTACCGAAGGTCATCGGGGTGAAAGAGTTTCGCGATTACGATCTGGCGGCGATCGCCAGCCACGTTGACTGGTCGCCTTTTTTCCAGACCTGGGAGTTGTCCGGCCCGTTTCCGAAAATCCTGCAGGATCCGCTGGTCGGCGAGGCGGCGCGCAACGTGTTCGCCGAGGGCCAGGTGATGCTCGCGAAAATCATCGCGGAAAAATGGCTGGCCGCGAATGCGGTGCTTGGAATGTTTCCCGCAAACAGCGTGGGCGACGACATCGAAATTTACACCGACGAATCGCGCCGGCAGGTCGCAATGACTTTTCACAACCTGCGCCAGCAGGCGCAGAGGCCGACGGGCAAACCGAATTACTGCCTGGCCGACTTCGTCGCGCCCAGGAGCTCGGGGGTGAAGGATTACCTCGGCGCGTTTGCCGTCACCAGCGGCATCGGCATCGAGGAGCGGGTGCGGGAGTTCGAGGCCAGGCACGACGACTACAATGCGATCATGTTGAAGTCCCTGGCCGACCGCCTGGCCGAGGCATTCGCCGAGCATCTGCACCTGCGGGTGCGGCGCGAATTCTGGGGCTACGCGGCGGACGAAACGCTGGACAACGAGGCCATGATCCGCGAAGAGTATCGCGGCATACGCCCGGCCCCCGGCTACCCAGCTTGTCCCGACCACACCGAGAAAGGCGATTTGTTCCGCCTGCTGGGTGCGCCGCGGGTCGGCATCACGCTGACGGAAAGCTATGCCATGTGGCCGGCGGCGGCGGTGAGCGGATTTTATTTCTCCCACCCGGAGTCGCAATACTTCGCGGTCGGCAAGATCGGACGCGACCAGGCCGAGGATTACGCCCGGCGCAAGCAGCTGGCGCTGGCCGAAGCGGAAAGATGGCTCGCACCGGCGTTGAATTACGATAGAGACTGACCCACAACCCGAGGAGTCCAGCATGAGCATCGTCCGCCACCAGAGCGCAAAAATCCTTTCCGGCGCTGTCGAAGCAAACGGCATGGTCTACGTCGCCGGCACCGTCGCCGACAAGCGTCCGGCCTCAGTCAAGGAACAGACCGAAGAGATTCTGGGCCGGATCGATGCGCTGCTCGCGCAGGCGGGCAGCCACAAGTCCAAGATCGTCTCGGCGCAAATCTGGCTCGCCGACATCCGCACCCGCGAAGCGATGAACCAGGCCTGGCTCGCCTGGGTGGATGCGGACAACCTGCCGGCGCGCGCCTGCGTCGAGGCCAAGCTCGCGGTCCCCGACATGCTGGTCGAGATTTCGGTGATCGCGGCGAAGTAGGCGGGCTTGACGTTTCACGCCGGCGCGCTGCGAAGCCGCCGAAAAATGAAGGCATACCCTCCGCCGCGAGCGTCTGAGCTGTCCGCTTTTCTGAAGCGCTCGTTGTGCCTGGGTATCGCCTGCGCCGCGCTCGCCGCCTGCACGCCGGAACTCGACTGGCGCGAATTGTCGGTGCCGGAAGGCCGTTTCGCCGTGTTGTTGCCGTGCAAGGCGCGCCAGGAGTCGCGCACGCTCGGCGCGGCCGCGGGCGCACGCGCGATGACCATGTACGCCTGCAGCCTGAAGCAGGCAAGCATGGGCGTCGCCTATACCGATTATCCCGCGGCGTCGCTTACGGCAACGAACATGCGCGCGCAACTGGACTCCGCGCGCAGCGCGCTGCTGCGCAATATCGGTGCCACCGCGCATTCCGAGGAGGAGGTCCGGGTCGCAGGATTGCCGGCGTGGCAGGTCTACGCAGAAGGCCGCGCCGGCATGCAGCCTGCACGGTTGAAAGCACGCTTCGTGTTCGCCGCAGGCCGCCTGTACCAGATTGCCTATATCGGCGAGCGCGATGGACTGGCGATGGCGGACATCGACCTGTTCCTCACTTCGTTCAAGCTGCTGTAACGACTACTTGCGCCAGAATCCGGGCGTCAGCACCACCAGCAGCGTGAACAGTTCCAGCCGTCCGAGCAGCATGGCGAAGGTGAGGACCCAGGTCTGGAAATCGTTCAGCGACGCATAAGTCGTTGCCGGGCCTACCTGGTTCAAGCCCGGGCCGGTGTTGTTGATACAGGCGATCACCGCTGAAAAGGCGGTGACGATATCGAGGCCGGAGGCGGCGAGCAGCATGGTCATCGCGACGAATGAGCTGACGTAGACCAGGACGAAGGCGAGCACCGCGAAAATGATGTTGTTCTCGACCGGCGCGCCGCCAAGTTTTACCGGCACCACCGCGCGAGGGTGGATGATGCGCGTCATTTCGCGCACCGCCTGGCGCGCCATCAGTTCCGCGCGGATCATTTTGATGCCGCCACCGGTCGAACCGGAGCAGGTGCAAAAGCCGCACAGAAACAGCATCCACACCGGCGCGAATATCGGCCACAGGTTGTAATTAGTGTTGGAAAAACCGGTGGTGGTGGCGATGGCGACGACGTTGAAGGCGGAATAACGCAGCGCCGTCCAGAAGCTCGGATAGGTCTGGTTGGCGAGCAGGAAATAGGCGATGCCGAACACGCTGCCGATGACCACCAGCAGATATAGCCCGGCCTCGGGGTCGCGCAGGTAGGGGGCGAAGCTCCAGCGCCGCCAGGCGAGAAAATGGGTGCCGAAGTTGATGCCCGCCAGCAACATGAAATAAATCGCCACCGCTTCGACCGCCGGCGAGTTCCAATAGGCGAAGCTCGCATCGTGCGAGGAGAAGCCGCCCAGACCCATGGTGGAGAACGCATGCATCATCGCGTCGAGCCAGTTCATGCCGGCGATCCGAAAGCACAGGACGCAGGCGACGGTAATGCCCAGATACACCAGCCAAAGCCCTTTCGCCGTCTCGGCGATGCGCGGCGTCAGTTTGGTGTCTTTCATCGGGCCGGGCGTCTCGGCCTTGTAGAGCTGGCTGCCGCCCACGCCCAGCATCGGCAGGATGGCGACGGCCAGCACGATTACGCCCATGCCGCCGATCCAGACGAGAAAGGTGCGCCAGATGTTGATCGAGGGCGGCAGCGCGTCCAGGCCGGAGAGCACCGTCGCCCCGGTAGTGGTGAACCCGGAGACGGTCTCGAAGTAGGCGTCGGTGAAGGACAGTTCCGGCAGGTAGAGCAGCAACGGCAGGGTGGCAAAAGCCGGCAGCACGGTCCACACCAGGGCCACCAGCAGGAAGCCGTCTCGCGGCTGCAGCTCGCGCCGCTTCTTGCGCGTCATCACCCACAGCAGCACGCCGGCGAACGCGGTCAGGAGTATGGCTTCGTCGTACGCGGCCTGCGCGGCGTCGCCGAGGAAAAAAGACCAGGCAAGGGGAAAAAGCAGGCACAGAGCGAACATCATGATGACCACGCTCAGCACGTGGAGAACGGCAAGAATTCGGACCATATGAGGTGTCTTGCCTTAGCTCAGAGAAAGCCCGCGCTGACCTGGAACAGCTTTTCCACCTTGGGCACCATTTTCTTGTTGGTGACGAACACGATCGCGTGGTCGCCGGCCTGGATCACGGTGTCGTGATGGGCCATCAGCACTTCCGAGCCGCGCACCAGCGCGGCGATGGTCGTGCCCTTGGGTAATTCAATCTGCTCGATCTGGCGCCCGACCACGCGGCAGGATGCGGCGTCCCCGTGCACCACCGCTTCGAGCGCCTCGGCGGCCCCGCGCCGCAGCGAGTGCACCTCGGTGATGTCGCCGCGGCGTACGTGCGCGAGCAGCGATCCTATGGTCGCCTGAGCCGGGGAGATCGCGATGTCGATCTGGCCCGACTGCAGCAGATCGACGTACGAGCGCCGGTTGATCAGGGCCACGACGCGGCGGGCCCCCATGCGCTTGGCGAGCAGGCAGCTCATGATGTTGTTCTCGTCGTCGTTGGTGACGGCGACGAACAGATCCATTTCCTCGA